>OBLI01000645.1_pt1 | contig 36431 bp, 30 predicted proteins | sample 1519701 | NCBI WGS metagenome assembly OBLI01 (sample SAMEA3663005, study PRJEB22513) | pig gut metagenome | biome: pig gut; feature: pig-associated habitat; material: faeces | place: France | collected 2012 | reverse complement strand
AACGTTTGATAAAGGTATTATCCAACGTTTGATAAAAATATTATCAAGGTTTGAAGAAAAGGTGATAAACTTACAACTCCCATTTATACATCGATATACATGGCTCGCTAAGTTGGTCCGGGTTGATGATAGATGCAATAGGTGTGGTCGATGTGGTCGAAGGGTGGTCGAAATTCTTGGGCTTCGACCACCATTTAACGCTCAGAACTACTGCGTGTTATACGGTAATGGTGTTCGAGTGGTCGAAATTTTTTGAAAACTCAAATTTATTTGGTTCTTCTCTCACTTAATCGTACCTTTGGGCTTACGCCCTTAAGTAGGCTGCACCTCGGAAATAAAAGAAAAACTACGTTTCTCTTTGTATTTCGCTCGGTTTGCACTACCTTTGACGCTGTGCGTCTTAGGTACTCCCGCTCGGAAAAACTCAAATTTATTTGGTTTTTCTCTCACTTAATCGTACCTTTGTAGGCAAATAGAATGAAAAAGTGGATTTACTGAATCATATCACTTATCCAGATGACTTGCGCAAACTGAAAGTTGAACAACTTCCATTACTCTGTAAAGAACTGCGCAACGATATCGTTAAAGAACTATCTGTCAACCCCGGACATCTGGCATCAAGCCTCGGAGTCGTGGAGCTGACGGTAGCACTGCATTATGTCTTTAATACTCCCGAAGACCGCATCGTATGGGATGTAGGCCATCAGGCATACGGCCATAAAATACTGACAGGCAGACGCGAAAAGTTCTGTACCAATAGAAAACTCGGAGGCATCAAACCCTTCCCGTCGCCAGAGGAAAGTCCATACGATACCTTTGCGTGTGGTCACGCGAGCAACTCTATTTCGGCAGCACTCGGTATGGCTGTTGCAGCAAAGAAAACTGGAAATACCAACAGACATGTGGTGGCTGTTATAGGAGACGGAGCACTTAGCGGCGGCCTCGCCTTTGAAGGTCTCAATAACGTCAGTTCGTCGCCCAACGACATGCTTATCATTCTCAACGATAACAATATGTCGATAGACCAGTCGGTGGGAGGCATGAAGCAATATCTGCTCAACCTCAGTACTAACGAAACCTATAATGCACTGCGGTTTAAGATTTCAAGTAAACTGCATCAATGGGGACTACTGCCCGAAGACCGACGCAAAGGACTCATCCGACTGTCGAATGCCATGAAATCTGCCATCAGCCATCAGCAGAATATCTTCGATGGCATGAACATCAGATATTTTGGACCGTTCGACGGACATAATGTCGGAGAACTGGTGCGCATACTGAAACAGATGAAAGACATGAAAGGTCCGAAACTGTTGCACCTCCACACACAGAAAGGACACGGTTATGCACCAGCAGAACAAGACGTAACGACTTGGCACGCACCTGGAAAATTCGATCCTGCCACAGGAGAAAGACTCGTTGACCAGTCACCCGACAAACCACAACGCTATCAAGATGTGTTCGGACATACGTTGCTGGAACTGGCAGAGCAGAATCCGAAGATAGTGGGAGTGACTCCTGCCATGCCCACAGGATGCTCCATGAATATCATGATGCAAGCCATGCCAGACCGCACTTTTGATGTGGGAATAGCCGAAGGACACGCTGTGACCTTCTCAGGGGGAATGGCGAAAGACGGGCTCATCCCCTTCTGCAATATCTACAGCGCCTTTGCACAACGTGCTTTCGATAATATCATACACGATGTGGCACTGCTCAAACTGCATGTAGTGTTCTGTTTCGACCGGGCAGGACTGGTGGGCGAAGACGGACCAACACACCATGGAGCCTTCGACTTGGCAGCACTCAGACCCATTCCACATCTTACTATCGCATCGCCCATGGACGAACATGAACTGCGCCGGCTGATGTACACCGCACAATTGCCCGACAAAGGGCCGTTTGTCATCCGCTATCCACGTGGCGGAGGAGTATTGCACAATTGGCGTTGTCCACTTGAGGAAATCGCAGTGGGCACAGGACGTAAACTTAAAGACGGACACCATACTGCAGTGCTCTCCATCGGACCGATTGGTAATCATGTGACAAAAGCCATCGAAGACCTTGATGTGGCACACTACGATATGCGATTCCTCAAACCCATCGACGAGAATATCCTTGCCGAAGTGGCAGAACACTTCGACCGCATCGTCACCGTAGAAGATGGAGTGAAAGACGGAGGACTCGGTTCTGCCGTAGTAGAATGGATGGCAGATCATCACTACCATCCCGAAGTAATCAGACGGGGATTGCCCTCCGACCATTTTGTGGAACATGGAACTGTGGCACAACTCGATCACCTTGTAGGACTGGATGCCGAGGGCATCCGCAAAGCCATTATATCATGAAGATTGTAATAGTCGGAGCAGGTGCCGTAGGTGTGCACCTGGCAAAACTGCTTTCACGCGACCATCAGGATTGCGTGCTTATCGATGCCAATGCCGAACGACTGGCTGACCTCGATAGCAAGTTTGATATCATGACCGTTGTGGGATCTCCCACAAGTATCAAAATACTGCGCGAAGCTAATGTAGATAAAGCCGACCTCTTTGTGGGAGTCACTCCCGACGAGAGCCAGAATATGAATGCTTGTATCATTGCACATTCGCTGGGAGCGAAGAAAACCGTGGCACGCATCGACAACTATGAATATCTCGCTCCAAACCTTAAACCCTTCTTCGAGAAGATGGGCATCAACTCGCTGATCTATCCAGAAGTTCTGGCAGCCATAGATATTACCAACGGACTCAAAATGTCGTGGGTCAGACAACGATGGGATGTGCACAACGGGGCACTCGTCATGCTCGGCATTAAACTGCGAGAGACCTGCGAGATACTCAACCAACCACTGCGCGAACTATGTGGACCAACAGAACCGTACCACGTAGTGGCTGTGAAACGCAACGGAGAGACACTCATTCCCGGTGGTAATGATGAACTCCGCACAGGAGACCTCTGTTATTTTATGACCACCAGTGAATACATACCCTATGTGAGAAAATTCACCGGAAAGGAACACTATGCCGATGTGAAGAACGTGATTATCATGGGAGGCAGCAAAACCGCTGTGCGCGTGGGACTGACACTGCCTGAATACATGAATCTGAAAATCATAGAGAAGAACGAACAACGCTGTGAACGACTCAACGAACTGCTGTTGGACACCGATGCCATGGTGATTCACGGTGACGGACGCGACCTCGGACTGCTTCAGGAAGAGGGAATACAGAACACACAGGCGTTTGTCGCACTGACCGACAATGCAGAAACAAATATCCTTGCCTGTCTTACCGCCAAACGGTTGGGCGTGAGGAAAACCATCGCCATGGTGGAAAATCTCGACTATGTGGAGATGGCAGAGAGTCTGGACATCGGTACCATTATCAATAAGAAAACCATTGCTGCCAGCCATATCTATCAGATGATGCTCGACGCTGACGTCAGCAATGTGAGATCGCTGATGATAGTCGATTCTGACGTGGCTGAGTTTGTGGCTGCAGAAGGATCGAAGATTACCAAAAAGCCAGTGAAGGATCTCGGACTTCCGATTGGTGTAACGATCGGTGGACTGGTGCGCAACAATCAAGGAATCCTTGTCAATGGATTCACACAGATAGAACCGGGCGATTCTGTCATGATGTTCTGTCATGAGCACAACCTGAAAAACCTCGAAAAATACTTCAAACCATCGACAATATGGTAGAGGCGAAGTTACTATACAAGATTCTGGGATCACTGCTCATCATGCTTGGACTGCTGATGGGCGGATGTGCCCTCATGGCGGGATGCTACCAAGAGGATGACATCATGGCATTTCTCATCTCGTCTCTCTTCACTGGATGTTGCGGCTTCATATTCAAATACTTGGGACGTAACGCAACCAACGACATGAGCCGGCGAACTGCTTATCTCGTAGTCACACTATCGTGGCTGCTCTATAGCTTGTTTGGAATGTTGCCCTATATCATCGGAGGATACATCAACAGCGTGACAGATGCCTACTTTGAAACCATGTCGGGATTTACCACCACGGGAGCCACCATTCTCGACGACGTGGAGCGACTGCCCCATGCATTACTCTTCTGGAGATCTCTGTCACAATGGATTGGTGGACTGGGCATCGTATTCTTCACCATTGCCATTCTACCCTCGTTGGTGGGTGGAAGCGTCAAGGTGTTTGCCGCTGAGGCTACTGGCCCTGTGCGCACCAAGATGCACCCACGGTTGAGCACCAATGCTAAATGGATTTGCAGCATCTACCTTGTGCTTACTGTAGCTTGTATCCTTTCGTATTATGCGGCGGGGATGGAATGGTTTGACAGTGTGAACTATTCAATGTCAACTACTGCAACGGGAGGATTTGCACCCCATAACGACAGTGTGGAACACTATCATAGTGCTGCCGTAGAATATGTGTCACTCTTGTTCCAATTTCTATCGGGAATCAACTTTACCTTATTATATATAGTAATCTTTAAACGGCAACTGCGACAACTGGTGCAAAACTCGGAGTTCAGACTCTATCTCTTTGTAGTGTCTTTCTCAGCTATCGTTATCATGGCCATACTGATCTATAATAATGGTTACGGCACAGAACGCGCTTTCCGATGTGCCTTGTTCCAAGTGGTGTCGTTTATTACCACCACAGGACTCTTCAACGACGATGCTGGAGCGTGGCCCCATATCACTTGGGTGATACTCGGAATATGTATGTTTCTTGGAGCTTGTGCCGGAAGTACCAGTGGCGGATTCAAATGTATCCGCGGTTCGATGGTACTCAAAGCCATGCAGAATGAGTTTCGGCAGATACTCCATCCCAGTGCCGTACTGCCTATCAAGGTCAACGGACAGAATGTGCCTTCTTCAAAGGTGGCGACGCTATTGGCTTTTTTTGCACTCTATGTGGTGATGTGTCTTATTTCCGCTACTATTATGATTGCTGCCGGCATTGACAATACCAATGCCATTACGATAGCGCTGAGTTGTATGAGCAATGTCGGACCAACTCTCGGAACAGAGATCGGTCCTGTGATGTCGTGGGCAGGACTGCCTGATGGCATCAAATGGATCTGTTCGTTTCTCATGCTTGTAGGACGTCTGGAAATCATGTCGGTTATGGTGCTCTTCACTCGTGGCTTCTGGACCGACAATTGAATACAGCAGAATAAATACCCTAAAGAACTTATATTAACGAGAGAAAAAATGAAAGCATTCAAATTTCAACCGCTGCTCAAACAGACACTCTGGGGTGGCGACCGCATCATTCCCTTCAAGCATCTCGACGCAAAAATGGATAACGTTGGCGAGAGCTGGGAGATTTCGGGAGTGAAGGATAATGAAACCATAGCCGTGGGTGACGGACGTTCGCTCAATCAATTGGTGAATGATATGAAGGAGAAACTCGTGGGAAAGGCCAACTACGAGCGTTTCGGTACCGAATTCCCATTACTCATCAAGTTTATCGATGCACGACAGGACCTCTCTATCCAAGTGCATCCCACCGATGAAATAGCCCATCGCCAAGGCAAGAGTCGCGGTAAAACAGAAATGTGGTTTGTGATGGATTCTGCACCAGAGGCCAAACTCTATAATGGACTGAAGATGCAAATCACACCAGAACAGTATAAAGAGATGGTGGCTAATGATACTATCTGTGATGCATTGGCGCAATATCCTGTCAAGGAAGGCGACTGCTTCTTCATTCCTGCGGGACGCATCCATGCCATTGGCGCCGGATGTTTCCTGGCTGAAATACAGCAGACCAGCGATGTGACTTACCGTATTTATGATTTTAAGCGAAAGGATAAAGACGGAAACTACCGTCAGCTACACACCCAAGAGGCTTCGGAGAGTATTGATTATACGGTGCTTCCCGACTATCGTACACGCTATGAGGCACGCAAAAACGAGGGGGAACTGCTGGTAGAGTGTCCTTATTTCAATACTGCTGTCTATGATTTGGACGAACCCATGACCATTGATTACAGCGAACTCGACTCGTTTGTCATCTTGATAGGCATGAAGGGTGAGGGTACGCTGACTGTTGATGGCGAGAATATGCCGTTTCGCGAAGGAGAAACTGTATTGGTACCTGCCACCGCCAATGAGGTGCGTAGCGAGGGAACTATCAAATTCTTGGAAACCTACGTGCTCTCTTGAGCAAAGAAAGTGTGCTCCTGAATATCAGGATTGCATTATATCGGGATTCTGGGAGTCGCTATCGTCGGTTGTAGCAGATGACGCATCGAGATAAGCCGACAGATCGGCAAGCAACCGAAGGAATGGTTGTGAAACCTGACACCCCGTATTCTTCTTTAACATCTGACGGATGTCCTGCAACGAGTGTTCGTAGCAGGACATCTCGTTTTTACGTTGGGTATGGTGACAGGAAGTGCGCATGATCTCATCCTGTCGCTCCTGCCGCAGTCGATTGCACACTTTAGTGAGTATGGGCACCACCACATTGTCGAAGAGCGAGTGTCCCTGAATATAGAGATAAGTAGTGTCGGGAGTGATTCCCAACGCTTTGATGTCTTCTTTGGTCTGAAGGTATTGAACCTTATTGCCTGGGAATTGATTCTGTAAGAGGTGAACGCGCGAAGTAACCTTACGGCGCAGATGGTCGATAGAGGTTTGTGGATGTCCTACGCTGAAGCCTCCAGGGTCAGTAACTCTTGAAAAATCGGTAAGCGAGAAACGGTTGTGGTTGCCGGTGCGATAAGCCCATACCGACCAAACAAAGAGTGGAAAGATGGCTTGGCTGTACTGCTGGAAATAATCTTCGAAATCGAAAATACGATGGTCATTGAGGGTTACTGCCACACAAACTTCATGGAGCGATGGCGCATAACACTGCATATTCTCTATAGCATAAGCATAGGTGTGGAACACGTATGGGCTTTCCAATATCTTTTTCGACTGAGGAGTGCGGCCTTGCATAAGGTAGTCGTAGTCAGCATCAACGCAAGCTATCATGTCTTCGCCCACATGTCCTTCTACAAAATTCATCAGCACCGACTTCTTCCCACGTTCCAGTTTGCGGTGTGAGGGCAACATCACTTCAAAGTAGCGTTGCTCATTTTCATAGCGACTGAGCACCGTCCGCCAGAAATAAATATCATCGTAACTCTCCACGTAAGCCACAATGCGCCTACGTGCTTGTTTCGATGTCAGCCTGTTGGCGGCTTCGAAATACTGGCTGTTGATATGATCTGTCAGTCTGCTGCTCATACCGTAATATCGCTGACCTCTGTCACCTTATCCAACCATCCGCTCATGATGACGGCAGGTGAGTGGGTGGTGAGTATGATCTGAACATTCGGGTTAAGCTCTACGATGAGCTCGATGAGGCGTTTCTGCCATTCGATGTGTAGCGACACTTCTGGTTCGTCCATGAAGAGCACATAGGGCTGATGATCCTCTACAAGTACGGTGAGTAGGATGACAAGCATCTGCTTCTCACCGCTCGATAACTGGTAAGGCAGTAGCGTCTCGCCAATCTGTGTGAAACGAATTTCATTCTCTTTGCGTACCATCTTCTTACCTGTTTCGGCAAAGAGTTCATCAACCATGTCTTGGAAACGCTTTTTAGGTTCTGACAACTGCTGAGCCATGTGGGCATCGCCCCGTTGCAGGGCTTCGATAATACGGTTGCCGATGTTCACCTGATAGTCGAGATATTTGCGTTGAAGCTGGTAGAGTTGCAGATCGAGTAGTGAACCGCCCCCTACGCCAGCCAGTACTGACAAGGCTTGGTGTATGAATCCCTCACTCTCGGAGAATGTCTGCGAGAGGTTGCTGTCGAGTGAACGAATCAAGTCAAAGCGGATATGTGTGGCATCTTCGGGTGCGGTAGTCAGATGTACGCCTTTCAACAGATGGTTGACAATATCGCCGTTTACCCCAACGCTTCTTACCACCTTGTTGAGAATGGTGGATTTGCCCACGCCGTTGATGCCGCTGAGGACATTGACTTTCGGATCGAGATCCCAGACAATGTGTTTCTTGCCACTCCAAAGAGCATCGATCTCTATCGTTTTGATATAGTCTGCATACTTCTGCATAGTCTTAAGTTTTATGTCTGTCACTATTATGTCTGCCACTAAGTTAATGCTTATAGAAGCGTTATTTCATGCTTTCAAACCTATGTGGTTTGTTGGGTGGCTATCTGTTGCAAAGATAGTGTAATTCGTGAAAATTTCCAAATTCGCACTCGATGTTTGTGGAAAAAAGTATTGTTTTTAGGTAATTTTATCCATTCAGATTCTAATTTTATCCTTTCTGTTTCATTATTCCGGCAGATTATAGTACTTTTGCCGCATGAAAAAAAGTAAAGCCTTAATAGCCCATCTCGCCATGTTTGGAGCTTGTGCGGGTTGGGGATTAATGTCGCCAGTAGGTAAAGATGCAATGCTCCATGGATTTGATGGTATTACGATGGTTAGCTTTCGTGTGGCAGGAGCATGTCTGCTGTTTTGGATTGCTTCGTTGTTTGCTCCGAAAGAGCAGGTGCCATGGCGTGACCGTCTGATGTTTATCGGTGCAGCTCTTACGGGTTTGCTATTCAATCAATGTTGTTTTACTATCGGACTGAGCATCACTTCACCTATTAATGCGAGCATCGTCACTACGTCGATGCCTATCTTTGCCATGATATTGGCGGCACTTATCCTGCGTGAACCCATTACCGGCAAGAAGGCGTTAGGAGTGTTGATGGGATGCAGCGGTGCTTTGATTCTTATTCTGAGTTCGGCAGCTCATGCTGACGCACGTGTTGGAGATATACGTGGCGATTTGCTTTGCTTGTTTGCGCAGTTCTCGTTTGCCCTTTATTTATCGTTATTCAATCCGCTCATCAAGCGTTATAATGTGTTTACGGTCAACAAGTATATGTTCTCATGGGCTACGCTGATGCTTCTTCCGCTTAGTTCTTACCATGTCTATGGGGTAATCAGCCAGCCTATTCCGTTGCTGACCTGGATAGAAGTGGGTTATGTTGTGGTGTGTGGCACGTTCTTCTGTTATATTCTGACCATGATAGGTCAGCGCACGTTGCGTCCCACGGTGGTGTCGGTCTATAACTATGTGCAACCTATTGTGGCTGTTGCGGCTTCACTCATCATGGGTATTAGTACGATGAAGCTAACTCATGTTTTGGCTGTGGTGCTGGTGTTCTGCGGTGTTTGGCTGGTGGTTAAGTCAAAGTCGCGCAAGGATATAGAAGAGGAACGTCAGGAGAAAAAGAACGTTTGATCCTATCTTGTTTGACCGATAGGAAATCGGTTTGCCGTTTTTCAGCATATTCCCGATCTTACGATTTGAAAAAATATAAGCGCACACCTATTATTCTTGGGTGTGCGCTTGTATGATAGAAGCTGTTTGTCTTATTTCAAGAAACCAAGTAGGGCAACGAGATAAGCATTCCAGTTGATGGCAATTTCATTGGAAGCGTAACTGCCTTCGTGATCTTGGTATGATTCATCGGGTGATGACGATGGGTAAGCAGGCACATTCTTTGCATCCTGTTGACCACTATTAGCACCTCCTGCGAGAAATCCCGGCAGTGGTTCTTCAATGCCGTCGGCTGCCGAAATACGCTGGTGAGGATGCATGACGCGCTGTGTGCCAAAGCCAGTCAGATAGCAATAGCCCGTGGCATTGCGTCCGAAGATGTGGTCGATAGTGGTGATGGCAGCTTTGCGGTAGGTATTGTCTTTGGTAAGGGCGTATTGGTACATCTGTGCAATACCTCGTCCTGCACATTTTTCAGAGTTGCTTCCCCAAATAAAATCGGATGCGCTGTTGCCGAAGATAGAGTAGAAGGGTGATGTGGCGAGCGCCTTGATATCTTCGTCACAGAATGTCTTGAGTGATTTCTTCATGCAGCAAGTCTTGAGTTTTCCAGCCTCTTTAGTTTGTAGTAGTTCCTGATTGAGCCATTGGAAGATGCCCAGTCCGGCAACGTTGCCCCATGTGGGCAGGGTGAACTGTTTGGGAGCGAAGGCTCGAGCCTGTTCAAGGTATCCTTGTTCTCCTGTTGTGAGATACATTTCTGTAGCTGCCCAGAAGAATTCGTCGTCTGCATCGTTGTCATCGTATGTTCCTGTGTTGACGTCAGGGTCATACTTGCTGTTGTTGTCTTGCTGTGTATAGTAGTTTTTGGGGAATCTCACAGCCCATGCGTATGCACGTTGTGCAGCGTTGGCAGCTATCTTGCAGAATGGTTGATATTGTGGATAATCCTTGTAGATACGTGCTGCGAGTGCCATTGTAGCAGCAAAGTCGAGTGCTGCCTGCGTGCTCTTTTGCACCACATAGCGGTCTTGTTTGCAATCCACAGGCATGACGAATGCTTCGAAATTGGGAGTGGTCAGTTTGTGATAGACACCTCCGTCGTCGGGATCCTGCATGGTCAGCATCCATTCCAGATTGTACATGATTTCGTCCAAGAGGTCGGGCACGTTGTTGTTTGATTCTGGAATTTGCGTATCGATCTGTTCGAAATGTTCTTGGTTTAACTGGTAAGCTTGTAACATCAGGCCGATGGTGAATCCAGAGTTGACGATATATTTATTGTAGTCGCCAGCATCATACCAACCTTTTGGCGAGGAAATGACCGTTCCGGCAGGGCGCTTGGGTGATGCTGCCGATGGGTGTATGAGAACTCGAGTGTCGGGATGAGCTGCTTTTCGGGCAAAAGCTCCAGCGTATTTAGCTTCGATGTCCGTTCCTGTGCGCTGTAGATAGAAGGCCTTGATGGCAGCCTTCAGCGCCTCGTTGTATGGATGTTCGGCGATGTTGATGGTTTGTTTGTTCTTACCTGCAGTCAGGGTGTAGGTGCCTGGTTTTGTTACGGTAGAGAAATCTACAACCTGTCGCACTTTGTTGTTGAAGGGGGACTTGAGTGTTCGTACAGCTTTTCCGCTCCACACTTTGCGTCCGTTGTGGTCTTTCAGAATAAAGTTGCTGCTTTTTCCCGTTGGTTCAACAACGGCAACTTTGGATTCATTGACATAATAGCCCACTTGATTGACCTTGATGGGATTTTGTGCCGTAGCTGTGAGTGCGCTTGCTGCGACGAGTGTCAATAGTGTTTTTTTCATCATTTTAAGTTTTGGTTATGAATAGTATTGGAAATGAATTTTTATGTTTTCCTTATATATAATAAGGTGGATGTGCTTTATGGGGGGCATGCTGTTGATGCTGTGTGCAACAGCAGGGCAGATGGTTACTGTTTAGCCCGATGCTCGTTGACGAGTGATCGCATCTCTTTGAGCAGATCGCTGGCAAAGATGAAGTCGGTCAGTCGCTTATTGGTAGATTGCATGATGTCTGCCGAAACTCCCTGCCACTCTTTGTGACCTTCGTAGATGAAAAGTATGTTTTCGCCGATGGTTGTCACGGAGTTCATGTCGTGTGTATTGATGATGGTGGTAATGCCAAATTCATGGGTGATGGAGTGGAGTAGGTCGTCGATGACCAATGATGTCTTAGGGTCGAGACCAGAGTTTGGTTCGTCGCAGAAGAGGTAGCGTGGGTTGAGTGCGATAGCGCGTGCGATGGCAACTCGTTTCTGCATACCTCCTGAGATTTCACCGGGATATTTTTTTTCAGCGCCAATCAGATTGACACGGTCGAGACATTCGCGTGCACGTTGTGTGCGTTCGTGAAGTGTCATGGGCGAGAACATATCGAGTGGGAACATCACGTTTTCCAGTACTGTGAGTGAGTCGAATAGTGCAGCACTTTGGAAAATCATGCCCATTTCTCGGCGCATCATCACCTTTTCCTGTTTCGACATCTGTACGAAGTCTCTTCCATCGTATAGCACTTGTCCACTCGTAGGTTCAAGCAGTCCCACCAGATTTTTCATCAATACCGTTTTTCCGCTACCGCTCTGACCGATAATCAGATTGGTTTTTCCATCTTCAAATATGGTGTTGATACCTTTCAGTACCTCTTTATCGTCGAAACTCTTATATAGGTCTTTTACCTCAATCATTGTTGCAAGTGTATTGGAATGTTGGAAATATTGTGGTTAGGCTCATGAGAGCAGTTGGGTGAGGAATACATCGGAACATAGGATGAGTACGCTCGACGACACGACAGCGTCTGTTGAGGCTTTACCCACATTGACCGAACCGCCTTCTACGTTGTAGCCGAAATAGGAGGGTACTGCCGATATGATGAAGGCGAAGAACAGGCTCTTGATGATGCTCATCCATACGAACCATGGTTGGAAATCGTGTTGCAGTCCCAGTGTGAGGTCGTCGGGTGGGAGTATGTGGGCTATGTATGCTGTACCGTAAGCACCTATGATACCCATTGCTGATGAGAAGATGACCAATAGCGGCATGATGGTCACCATGCCGAGAATCTTGGGCAGGATGAGGTAGCATGCTGAGTTTACACCCATGATGTCGAGTGCGTCAATCTGTTGGGTGACGCGCATCGTGCCAATCTCCGATGCGATGTTTGATCCGACTTTTCCCGCCAGTATCAGACACATGATACTTGATGAGAACTCCAGCAACATAATCTCACGAGTGGTGTAGCCGCTGACCCATCGGGGCATCCATGGACTCTGGATGTTGAGTTTCATCTGGATACAGATGACAGCTCCGATGAAGAAAGAGATCAGCAGTACGATGCCGATGGAGTTGATGCCCAGTTGCGCCATCTCTTTCGTATATTCCTTGAAGAACATACGCATCCGCTCTGGACGCGAAAAAGTGCGCCCCATCAATATGATGAATTGGCCGAAATGTGTCAGCCAGTTGTGTACTAGTTTCATAGGATAATATGCTTAATTGAATGCAAAGGTAGTGTAAACTGAGAGAAAAAACAAGTTTTTCTTTGAAATTCACGCAGTTTACACTACCTTTGCACATGAAAAGATACATGGCAATGGACGAAATTACGAACAATAAGCCGGAACAGTTGGTGTTGCGCACCGAGGGTCTGGTCAAACAATATGGCAAGCGCACCGTGGTGAGCGATGTGAGTTTCGATGTGAAACAAGGTGAAATTGTAGGACTGTTGGGTCCTAACGGAGCCGGCAAAACCACATCGTTCTATATGACAACCGGATTGGTTGTTCCCAATGGCGGACACATCTATCTCGGCGACGAGGAGGTGACAGACTATCCTGTCTATAAGCGTGCTCGTGCCGGTATCGGCTATTTGGCACAGGAGGCATCTGTGTTTCGCAAGATGTCGGTAGAGGACAATATTCTCTCGGTATTGGAAATGACGGGCAAACCACGTGACTATCAGCTCGAAAAACTTGAAAGCCTGATCAAGGAGTTTCGCCTTGGAAAGGTGAGAAAGAATAAGGGTGACCAGCTTTCTGGTGGTGAGCGACGCCGTACGGAGATTGCTCGTTGCTTAGCTATTGAGCCCAAATTCATCATGCTCGACGAACCGTTTGCCGGCGTTGACCCTATTGCCGTGGAAGATATTCAGCAGATAGTTTGGCAACTGAAATATCGCAACATTGGTATTCTGATAACCGACCATAATGTGCACGAAACTCTTAACATTACCGACCGTGCCTATCTGCTCTTCGAAGGTCGCATTCTCTTTCAAGGTAGTCCTGAAGAATTGGCGGTCAATCCTGTGGTGAAAGAGAAATATCTGGGTACCAACTTCGAACTGAAAAAGAAGAACTTCCAAGAGATGGCAGAAGCCAAACGCCGAAAGGAAATGGAGGAAGACGAAGAGAATAGATGAAACCCTTCATGCCTGAGGTTTGGCAAAATCTTAGAACAACATTCTCCACTTTCTTTCCAACGACCGATGTTTGACAGGTGTTCGGTGGGTATTTGATCAATAAAACTCACGTATTTCCTTCGGGATGCCTTCGGGATGCCTTCGGGATGTCGGTTTGTTGCTTGATGGGGAGATCCCAAGTAAGTCCCAAGTAAGTCCCAAGTAAGTCCCATTATTTGCGGAAAACTATGGGAGGATGATGGGAAGATAGTGGGAGAAACTTCGCTCGTCAGTTCGATAATCCAAAGAAAAATTCGATTTTCCTTTGTATTCTGCTCACTTATTCGTAACTCTGAGGCTTACGCCTCTTAGTTACTTTCGTTCGATAATCCAAAGAAAAATTCGATTTTCCTTTGTATTCTGCTCACTTAGTCGTAACTCTGAGGCTTACGCCTCTTAGTTACTTTCGTTCGATAATCCAAAGAAAAATTCGATTTTCTTTTGTATTCTGCTCACTTATTCGTAACTTTGCACGCTCAAAACTGCATATAATAATTAAATAAGGTATAAGAAGAGATGAATATTTCATTTGAAGCTCCTGACAAAATCAATGGTTTGATGACCATCGTATTGGAGAAAGAAGACTATCAAGCAGAAGTCGAGAAGACTCTGAAAGATTATCGCAAACGCGCTAATGTACCCGGATTCCGCCCTGGTCAGACTCCTATGGGTATGATCAAACGTCAGTATGGTACTGCCGTTAAGGTTGACGTGGTAAACAAAATGTTGGGTGAGGAACTCTACAAGTATGTTCGCGAAAACAAAATACAGATGCTCGGCGAACCCCTCAACAGCGACAAACAGAAGGAACTCAACTTCGAAAGCGATGAGCCATTGGAGTTCATGTTCGATATTGCCGTAGCTCCCGAATTCAAGGCAGCCCTCTCTGGCAAGGATAAAGTTGACTACTACAACATCACCGTTGACGACAAACTGATCGACCAGCAGGTGGAAATGTATCAGCAGCGTTCTGGTAACTACGAGAAGGCAGAGCAGTATGACGCAGAACAGCGCGATTTGCTCAAGGGCGACCTGCGCGAACTCGACGAGAACGGAAACGTTAAGGAAAATGGAATTACCATTGCCGACGTTTCTCTTATGCCTCAGTACATCAAGGTAGAAGACCAGAAGAAGCTTTTCGATGGTGCTAAACTGGGTGATATCATCACTTGGAATCCCCGTCAGGCCTATCCTGAAAACGACGCAGAGGTTTCTTCTCTCCTCAAAATCAAGAAAGAGGAAGTTGCTCAGCACACAGGAGACTTTACCTATCAGGTAACTGAAATCTCACGCTTCACAAAGGCAGAGGTTAATCAGACACTCTTCGATCAGGTTTTCGGCGAGGGTAATGTGAAAGACGAAAAAGAATTCCGTCAGAAGATTAGCGAGCAGATTAGCGAGCAGTTCAAGTCTGATTCAGACTATAAGTTCCTGCTCGACGTACGCAAGCACATGGAGAAGAAGGTTGGTAAGCTCGAATTCCCAGAGGCTCTGCTCAAGCGCGTGATGTTCAATAACAACAAGGACAAGGGCGAGGAGTTTGTAGAAAAAAACTTCGAGGCCAGCATCAACGAACTCGAATGGCACCTTATCAAAGAGCAGCTCGTTGCCGCTCAGAACATCAAGGTTGACGATGCAGACATCAAGAATGTAGCCAAGGAGGCCGCTCGCGCACAGTTCGCACAATACGGAATGGCAAATATTCCAGAGGAATATCTCGACAACTACGCTACAGAGATGCTGAAAAAGCGTGAAAACGTAGATGGACTCGTAGATCGTGCCGTTGACCTGAAGCTCATCGACGCTCTGAAGAATGTTGTGAAACTCAACGAGAAAGAGATTTCAATGGAAGACTTTCAGAAGATGCTGCAAGAGAAATAAGCATTTTTAAGAAAAAAACCTCATGAATATTGCGAGGTTACCAACTTTTTTCGTAATTTTGTATTTATAATATACGCAAAAAGGGTTGGTAACCTCGCTTTTTTGTTTCAAAACCAAAGAATGATGAACAACGATTTTAGAAAATATGCTACTAAGCATTTAGGTATTAACGGTCTCGTACTCGACGAAGTGGTGAGCGCACAGGCACAGTATCTGAACCCCTATATCTTGGAAGAACGTCAACTGAACGTTACCCAGATGGACGTGTTCTCACGACTGATGATGGATCGCATCATCTTCCTCGGTACACAGATTGATGACTATACTGCCAATACACTACAGGCACAGCTGCTCTATCTCGACTCAGTAGATAGCGGCAAGGATATCAGTATCTACCTCAACTCACCAGGCGGAAGCGTAACAGCAGGCCTCGGCATCTACGACACCATGCAGTTTATTACTTCCGACGTAGCCACCATCTGCACAGGTATGGCAGCATCAATGGCAGCCGTGTTGCTCGTGGCAGGAGCAGAAGGCAAACGCTCGGCACTTCCCCATAGCCGTGTGATGATTCATCAGCCACTGGGTGGAGTACAGGGACAGGCATCGGATATTGAAATCGAGGCCAGAGAAATCATGAAATTCAAGAAAGAACTCTATACCATCATCTCCAACCATTCACACACACCATTTGATAAGGTGTGGAACGATTCTGACCGTAACTACTGGATGACAGCAGAAGAGGCCAAAGAGTATGGTATGATAGATGAAATACTGGTCAGAAAGGCATGAAGAAACAATGTAATTTCTGCGGACGCACCGAACGTGAAGTCCCCCTGTTGATTACAGGTCTCCATGGATGTATCTGTAGCGACTGCGTGACTCAGGCCTATCAGGTGTTGCAGGCTAACGGATTCGATAAGGACGCGAAAAAGAAACAAGCCGTTCCGGAACTCAAGAAAGTTCCTAAACCCAAAGAGATAAAAAAGTATCTCGATGAATATATTATAGGTCAGGATGAGGCCAAACGCTTCCTCTCCGTAGCAGTATATAACCACTACAAACGACTGCAACAGCCTGTAGATGAGAACGGAGTCGAAATCGAGAAAAGCAACATCATCATGGTGGGATCTACCGGAACCGGTAAGACCTTGCTGGCACGCACCATCGCCAAACTGCTTGACGTCCCCTTTACCATCGTCGATGCTACCGTATTTACCGAAGCCGGCTATGTGGGCGAGGATGTAGAGAGTATCCTCTCACGCCTGCTGCAAGTGGCTGACTATAACGTGGAGGCTGCCGAGCGTGGTATTGTCTTTATCGACGAGATAGATAAAATTGCCAGAAAGAGCGACAACCCCAGCATCACACGCGACGTGAGTGGCGAAGGTGTGCAACAGGGACTGCTCAAACTGTTGGAGGGAACAATGGTTAACGTGCCACCACAGGGCGGACGCAAACATCCTGACCAGGAATACATCCATGTGGATACTCGCAATATCCTCTTTATATGTGGAGGAGCCTTCGACGGCATTGAACGCAAGATTGCGCAACGACTCAATACCCATGTCGTGGGTTACAACTCGGTACAGAATGTACGCAAGATAGACAAGGGCGACCTGATGAAGTATATTCTGCCCCAAGACTTGAAATCGTTCGGACTGATTCCGGAAATTATCGGACGTCTGCCGGTGCTGACTTATCTCAATCCGCTCGATCGCGACGCGCTGGAGAAAATATTGGTGGAACCCAAAAACTCCATCATCAAGCAGTATGAGAAACTGTTTGATATGGACGGCATCAAACTGACATTTGCCCCAGAAGCCCTCAAACTCATCGTCGATAAGGCGATGGAGTACAAACTCGGTGCACGTGGACTACGCTCTATCGTGGAGTCTATTATGATGGACGCCATGTTTGAAGTGCCTTCCAAACGCGCCAAATCCTTTGAAGTGACTGCAGAGTACGCACAACAGCAACTCGATAAATCGCATTTACAGTAATTAAGCCTATTGCAATGAAAGTTAATCTTACCCAAGCACTCAAACAGTTTTTTGGCTTCAGCCAATTTAAAGGTGACCAAGAGCGCATCATCCAAAATCTACTGGATGGCAACGATACCTTTGTGCTGATGCCTACAGGAGGTGGCAAATCCCTTTGCTACCAATTGCCTTCCCTGCTGATGGAAGGAACAGCGATTGTCATCTCACCATTGATAGCTCTGATGAAAAATCAAGTGGATGCCATCAGTATGATGAGTGAAGAGGGTACCGCACATTATCTCAACTCATCGCTCAACAAAGCAGCGATAGACCAGGTGAAGGCCGACATTCGTTCCGGAAAGACTAAACTGCTCTATGTGGCACCGGAATCGTTGACCAAAGAGGATAATGTCAACTTTCTCAAAAAGACAAAGATTTCTTTCTATGCAATAGACGAAGCCCACTGTATCTCCGAATGGGGTCACGACTTCCGACCCGAATACCGTCGCATACGACCCATCATCAACCAGATTGGTGAGGCACCCATCATCGCACTTACCGCTACGGCAACAGACAAAGTGCGTACTGATATCAAGAAGAATCTCGGCATGAGCGATGCTACAGAATTCAAAAGCTCGTTCAACCGCCCGAACCTCTATTATGAGGTAAGAAACAAAACCAAGGATGTGGATAAGGACATCATTAAGTTCATTAAACAACATCCAGGTAAAAGCGGCATCATCTATTGTCTCTCGCGCAAGAAAGTAGAAGAATTGGCGGAAATCCTACGCGCCAACGATATCAAGGCACAGGCTTATCATGCCGGACTTGAATCGGCTTTGCGCTCGCAGACGCAGGATGACTTCTTGATGGAAAAAACAGATGTTATCGTGGCTACGATAGCCTTCGGAATGGGTATCGATAAGCCAGATGTCCGCTTTGTCATCCATTACGACATCCCTAAGTCGTTGGAAGGATACTATCAGGAAACAGGACGCGCAGGTCGAGACGGAGGAGAAGGCGTCTGCATCGCTTTCTATTCGAAAAAAGACTTGCAGAAGCTGGATAAGTTTATGGAAGGCAAACCCGTGGCAGAACAGGATATTGGCAGACAACTGTTGCAGGAAACAGCAGCCTATGCCGAGACTTCTGTGTGCCGACGCAAGATGCTACTCCATTATTTCGGTGAAATATATCCCAAGGACAACTGTCAGAACTGTGACAACTGTCTGCATCCGAAAACCAAGATAGAGGCACAGGAACAGCTGGTAATCCTGCTCAATACGGTGATTACCATCAAGGAAAACTTCCGTTCTGACTATGTCATCGACTTTATTACCGGAAAGGAAACAGAGGAGATATTGGCGCATAAGCATCAAAACAACGAACTGTTTGGTGCGGGCGAGGATATGGATGAGAAATTGTGGAATCCCGTTATCAGGCAGGCTCTGATAGCAGGATTCATAAAGAAAGATGTGGAAAACTATGGCTTGCTGAAAATAACAGCTGCCGGAAAGAAATTCTTAAAGAAACCAGAATCATTTATGATTGTAGAGGATAAAGACTTTGACGAAGACTACGAGAACGCTTCGGAACACGATGGAACTATGACTGCGCTCGATCCTACGCTCAGCATCATGCTGAAGGACTTGCGCAAAAAGGTTGCCAAGAAAATGGAGCGTCCACCTTATGTGATATTCCAGGATGTAAGCATCGAACAGATGGCTACCGATTATCCTATCACGTTGGAAGAACTCAAAAACATACAAGGTGTAGGAGAAGGAAAGGTGAAACAGCCTTATGCAAAGGAGTTCGTAGATCTGATCGCCAAATACTGTAAAGAGAACGACATCACACGACAGGCTGACCTGCGCGTGCGTACCGTTGCTAAGAAGTCGATGCTGAAAGTGAAAATCATTCAGGCCATCGACAGACAAGTGGCGCTTGACGATATTGCCAATGCACAAGGATTGGACTTTAGCGAACTGCTCGACGAGGTGGAGGCTATCGTATATAGTGGTACACGACTGAATATCGACTATTTCCTCGATGAGGTGATGGACGAAGACCATATTGACGATATTTATGACTATTTTGCTGAAAGCGATACAGACTCGCTCGATGCGGCTATTGACGAACTGGGTTCTGAGTGCTCGGAAGATGAAATCAGACTGGTGCGCATCAAGTTTATTAGCGAAATGGCCAACTAATACTGCCAATGGTTATGAAAAGGACAACGACATATCTTATGGCTCTGGCTGCACTATTGCTGATGGCGCAGCCTGCTGATGCGCAGTTCTTAAAGAAAATGTTTAAGAAAAAAGCGCGTACAGAGCGGAAAGCTAAAGTGGGAAAAGACGGTATTGACGACGATGCCCAACAGGCACTTGCCGATGTGACAACCTTTGCCGATAATTCCAACAACCGCAACGCTTTCCTCGGAATACCATTGGGAATCAAGGCTGAACGCTTTGAAAAACAACTGTTGGAACAAGGATTTACGGAACGTAAAGCCGAGGGAAAACAAACGGCAAAGACTTATGTCTATGAAGGAGACGTGTATGGTGCAAAAGCTCGCGTAACACTTTATACTTCAGAAGACACCGAACGGGTATTTGCCGTTGATGTGGAGGGAGTTGCTGTCTATCCTACCAAAAAGGATGTGCAAGGACGCTTCCTGCATCTCAAACAACAACTTGCCAAAGTATATGGACAAGGATATGTGGATCGGGGAGGCGAGGCCTATACCATCATCAGCAGACTGGGAACCACCACACTCCATTATGAGAGTTCGGGAGTGGGACAGTCATATACTATCGGTATTACCATAGACGACGCAAAGGCTTATGCGATGGCCTATCAGGAAATGGAAGACCGTGAATACGAAGCCAAGCCACGCGTCTTGACAAACGGATTGGCAGAACCGCTGAAACATACCGATCTGGTGGGATTGGTATTCTTCCTGACCAAAAACCGCACCTTAGTGTCGGCCAAGACTCTCTTGGCATCCTATGATTATTCGATTGGTAAGATGAACCAGATGAAGTCGCCACAGGCCACCCTGACCATTGGCGATTATCACTCAAATGTGGTTTTCACGCGTTCTAAGAAAAACTATACGGCATTTGTCATTACTGCCAACGATGACCTCGATGCGGTACGTTGCGACTTGCAGACTTACGGTTATACCACAACCGATAAGGTCAACTATCAGCAAGGACGTGTGAAGATTGCCGTTGCCACAAACAAAAACGGCCAGGTTGTTGTACGAGTGCGCTGATACTTACTCATTTCAACGATTGATACTATACTGCGTTAAATCGTATTAATAATCGGTGAAACGCTTGTAGGTATCGGAAAAAATGAGTAATTTTGCACGCAATAAAATTTTAAGGAGTTATTTATGTCATCATTTATTGCAGACAAAATTGTGATGGACGGCCTTACATTTGACGACGTCCTCCTGATTCCCGCTTATTCGGAAGTGTTGCCTAAGACGGTAGAGTTGAAAACCAAGTTCTCGCGTAACATCCAGCTGAATGTTCCTTTCGTGACAGCAGCTATGGATACCGTGACCGAAAGTCAGATGGCGATTGCCATTGCACGTGAAGGCGGTATCGGTGTTATCCACAAAAACATGTCGATAGATAACCAAGCTCGCGAGGTGGCTATCGTCAAGCGTGCTGAGAACGGTATGATCTATGATCCTGTTACCATCCGTCGTGGATCTACGGTGCAGGATGCCTTGGCCTTGATGGCTGAATATCATATCGGTGGTATTCCTGTTGTAGATGAAAACAATTATCTCGTAGGTATCGTGACCAATCGTGACCTGCGCTTTGAGCGTCGCTTGGATCGTACTATCGACGAGGTGATGTCGAAAGAGAATCTGGTGACAACCCACCAGCAGACCGACTTGATTGCTGCTGCACAAATCCTGCAGGAAAATAAGATTGAGAAACTCCCCGTTGTTGATAAAGACAACCACTTGGTAGGCCTCATTACTTATAAGGATATTACCAAGGCAAAGGATAAACCCATGGCTTGCAAAGATGATAAAGGTCGTCTGCGTGTAGCTGCAGGTGTAGGTGTTACCGTTGATACCCTCGACCGTATGCAGGCACTTGTCAATGCTGGTGTTGACGCCATTGTGATTGATACTGCCCATGGACATTCTAAGAGCGTTATCGAAAAACTGTGCGAGGCTAAGGCTTCGTTCCCCAATATTGACATCGTAGTAGGTAATATCGCTACCGGAGCTGCCGCCAAAATGTTGGTGGAGAATGGCGCAGATGCTGTTAAGGTCGGTATCGGTCCGGGTTCCATCTGTACCACACGTGTTGTCGCAGGTGTCGGCGTACCCCAGTTGAGCGCAGTATATGATGTTTACCAGGCCTTGCAGGGCACAGGTGTACCTTTGATTGCTGACGGTGGTCTCCGCTATTCTGGCGATATCGTTAAGGCATTGGCAGCCGGTGGTTCTTGCGTGATGATTGGTTCGCTGGTAGCAGGTACAGAAGAAAGCCCCGGCGACACTATTATCTATAATGGCCGTAAGTTTAAGAGCTATCGTGGTATGGGTTCACTCGAAGCCATGGAACACGGATCTAAGGACCGTTACTTCCAGGCAGATACCAAAGATACCAAGAAACTTGTACCAGAGGGAATTGCCGGACGCGTTCCTTATAAGGGAACTGTACAGGAAGTTATCTATCAGATGGTAGGTGGACTTCGTTCTGGTATGGGCTATTGCGGTGCTCCAACTATCGAGAAATTGCATGACGCTAAGTTCACTCGCATCACCAATGCTGGTGTGAACGAGAGCCATCCACACGATATCACCATTACAAGTGAGGCTCCAAACTATTCACGCCCCAACGATTAAGATGATACAAAGACTGTTGCTTGCACTCATGTTGCTGCCAAGCACCATGATGGTGCGGGCACAGAATGACCCTACGCTTCTGATGGTGGGTGAAACTGCCGTGAAGCGTTCGGAGTTTGTACAAGCATATAGTAAAATATGTGGCGCCCGTGTTGGTGCGCCGTGTAAGGTCGATGACTTTCTGGAGTCTTATATCAACTATAAGTTGAGAGTAAAGGCTGCCAGGGAGTCGCGCCTTGACACAACGTCGATGTTTAAAAGCATGCTTGCCGCTTGTGCGACTAACAGTCTGCCTGCATCGACAACCGCAAATGCCTCTGGTAGTTTGACCGGAGAAGACCTTAGGCGGATAGTCCAAAGCTGCGGCAATGGGATGAATAACGAAGTGGTCTGCTTGTCGCATATTTATCTGAAGGTGCGCCAGCGTGGACAACGTTATGAATTACAACAAGCCATCAAACGGGCAGACTCCATCTATAATGCTTTGCGACAAGGTGCTGATTTCGCTGTGTTGGCTCGACAAGTATCACAGGATAAAGCCTCTGCTGCAAATGGCGGACTGATGGGATGGTATGGTCGCAACCAGTTGCTTAAGGAGATGGAAGACAATGCCTTCACACTTCAACCAGGAACCTATAGCCGCCCATTCCTTACTGCCGATGGTTATCATATCCTGTTGCTTAACGACAGACGAACTGCCGATAAGTTTGCAGAACTGCAACAATGGCAGGCAGCAGAACAGAAAAGGCTGTCTATGGTGCGTGGCATCTCGTCATCGCCGGTTCAAGCGAGTCTGCCATCAGCAGAACGGGAATCGAATATGGGCAATAGCCCCATTTCACCAATGACGACCGCATCGCTACCCACAGTTTCTGACGACATCTATGAAGGATTACTGCTCTGCGTGTTGTCAGAGAAATCGCTTGCCCGGCAGGCAGCTACCGACAAGACTGCCATGACTCGGTATTTCAAGAAAAACAAGAAGAAGTATCGCAGGAAAGGTTTCAAGCCTAAAAGCTATGTTGAAGTAGAAGAACAGGTGGTAGCCGATTTGTGTACTGAAATGGAGAAACACTGGATATCAGATTTGAAGGAAAAATATCCGGTCACAATAAATAAAGATGTATTAAAAACAATAAACAAACATCACAGAATATGAGCATTCGCAGTATATTATTTGCTATGCTGGCATTGGCAAGTACAGCCATGCAGGCAAAAACTGACAAAGACAGTATCAATGCGCAAAGCACAGTAGATGAAGTCATCTGGGTTGTGGGCGATGAGGCTATCCTGAAGTCAGATGTCGAAGCCATGCGCATGCAGGCCCTGCAGCAGGGAGTGCATTGGACAGGCAATCCTGACTGTGCCATTCCCGAACAGATAGCTGTACAGAAACTGTTCTTGCATCAGGCTGCCATCGACAGTATCGAGGTGACCGATGCACAGATTAGTGCAGGTGTTGACCGCCAGATAGACTATATGATTTCTGTTGTCGGATCTCGTGAGAAGTTGGAAGAGTATCACAAAAAGACGATGACACAGATTCGCAACGAACTGCGTGACTCTTATCGTGAAAACCAAATGGTAGAGGAAATGAAGCAGCAACTGGTCAAGGATATTGCCGTGACCCCTGCAGAAGTGCGCCGCTACTTCAAGGATATGCCAACAGACAGTATTCCTTTTGTTCCCACCGAGGTGGAAGTGCAGATTATCACACAAACTCCTCGTGTGTCACAGGAAGAGATCAACCGTGTGAAAGGTGAACTCCGCGACTATACTGACCGTATCAACCGTGGCGATGCTTCGTTCCAAACGCTGGCACGTCTCTATTCTGAAGATCCAGGAAGTGCACGTCGTGGTGGTGAACTGGGATTCATGTCGCGTATGGAACTCGATCCAGCCTTTGCTGCTGTGGCTTTCAACCTGACTGATCCGAAGAAAGTCTCGAAGATTGTGGAGTCTGAATTTGGATTCCATATTATCCAGTTGATAGAGAAACGTGGTGAGAAAGCCAATGTTCGTCATATTCTCCGTCGCCCTGTTGTTAGTAACGAGGCTATTGAGAAGTCGTTGAGCCAACTCGATTCTCTGCGTACCGATATTGCTGATGCGAAGTTTACCTTTGATCAGGCTGCCTCTGTGCTCTCTGACGATAAAGATACCCGTAACAACAAAGGTGTGATGTTCCACGATGACATGGGCACACGTACTTCACGTTTCCAACTGCAAGATCTTCCTGCTGAAGTGGCTCGTGCCATCGATGGATTGAAGATCGGGGAAGTTACCAAACCATTCCAGATGATGAAAAACGGTCGTACAGTATGTGCCATCGTCAAACTGAAGAATCGCAGCGAAGGTCATAAAGCCACCATTACCGAAGATTTTCAGGTGATGAAGAATGTTGTGCTGGAGAAATTGCGCCAAGAGAAGATTCATCAGTGGGTGGTGGAAAAGATCAAAAACACCTACGTCCGTATCAATGACCGTTATCGGGATTGTGATTTCGAATATCAGGGTTGGATACGATGAAACTCCGTGCTGTTGCCATCTTTATGCTTTGCCTGTTGGGTATTGGCCTGATAGGTGCTATGCAGCCTGTGCGTAAACGTACAGCAAAAAATCATAGAACGGCTCCCGACAAGCGTGTTTATCTGGTACATGCCGACGAACTGCGTTATAACCAGTATCAGAATGGTGATGCCCAGGTTCTTACGGGACATGTTCATTTCCGTCATGTTGGCGCCAATCTTTATTGCGACAGTGCCAATTTCTTCCAGCAGACCAACTCTTTCGAAGCTTTCGGTCATGTGCGCATGGTGCAGGGCGACACGCTGAGCCTTACCAGCGACTATGCTTACTATGATGGTAACGAGCAGATTGCACAAGCGCGATATAATGTGGTACTGAAACATCGCAAGACAACACTCTATACCGATAGTTTGGATTATGACCGCATGTATAGTTTCGGCAACTTCTTCGAAGGTGGAAAACTCGTGGATAATGGTTCTACGCTGACCAGCGATTGGGGTGAGTACCATACCGACTCGAAGATGGCGATGTTTTATTATGATGTACGCCTGCGCAACAAGAAGTTCTATCTGACAACCGATTCTCTCTTCTACGATACCCGTCTCTCACGTGCACATATCGTGGGACCGTCGAATATAACATCGGGCAGTAGTCATATCTATAGTGAGGACGGCTACTACAATACCAAGACCGAGATGTCAGAACTGTTTGGTCGTTCGGTCATGAAAGATAAAGGCCGCTCGTTGGTGGGCGATAGCGTTTATTATGACAGTAAGAACGGACTCAGCCATGCCTATAGTAATGTAGTCTATGTTGATTCAGTCAATAAAAACAAGATGACTGGCGACTATTGTGAATACAATGAAGAGACGGGCTATGCCATGACCACCAAGCGTGCTGTTGCTATCGATTATTCGCAGCGCGATTCTCTTTATATGCATGCCGATACCTTCAAGGTGTTTACGTTCAATATCAATACCGACTCGGTCTATCGTAAAATCCATGCCTACAATAAGGTGCGCGCCTATCGTGTCGATGTGCAGGCGGTATGTGACTCGTTGGTGTATAATTCCCAAGATTCATGTATGACGATGTATCGTGACCCTATCGTATGGAACAACGGCCAACAACTCTTTGGTGAGGAGATACGTGCCTATATGAAAGACTCTACCATCGACCATGTACATGTGGTGGGACAGGCATTCTCTGTAGAACAACTTGCCGATTCGGTACACTTCAACCAAGTGTCGTCGAAAGAGATGATGGCACTCTTCAACAAGGGTGAAGTGTATGAAACCAATGCTACGGGTAATGTGCTGATCGTTTATTATCCGATGGATGATTCCGACAGCACCCTAATAGGACTCAACTATACCGAGACACCCAAACTGCGTATGTTCCTTGAAAAACGCAAGATGAAGAAGATATGGATGGAGAAACCAACAGGAGTGCTCTATCCCATGACGCAGATACCACCTTCGAAATATTTCTTGCCAGGCTATGCTTGGTTTGATTATATCCGTCCACTCAACCGCGACGACATCTTCAACTGGCGCGGAAAGAAAGAAGGACAGGAGTTGAAAGAGCAAGTGCGTCGCACAGCACCTGCCTCGGTAAAGAAGGCGGAAGGAGGACCGAAATGAGTGATGTAATACAGTTGCTGCCAGATTCTGTGGCCAACCAGATTGCAGCCGGAGAGGTTATTCAGCGTCCGGCATCGGTCATCAAGGAACTTGTAGAAAATGCGGTAGATGCCGGTGCACACACCATTAGTGTACTGGTGGTTGATGCCGGTCGCACGTCGATACAGGTTGTCGATGATGGTAAAGGCATGTCTGAAACCGATGCACGTCTCGCTTTTGAGCGTCATGCCACTTCGAAGATTCGCAAGGCCGACGACCTCTTTGCGCTAACCACCATGGGATTTCGTGGCGAGGCACTCCCTTCGATTGCTGCCGTATCTCAGGTAGAACTGCGTACTCGTACTGCAGCCGACGAACTGGGTACTTGTCTTACCATCTACGGTTCAAAAGTAGAAGGACAGGAGTCGATCAGCTGCCCAGTGGGAAGCAATTTCAAGGTTGACAATCTTTTCTATAATGTGCCTGCCCGCCGCAAGTTTTTGAAGACCAACGCTACCGAACTTAGCAATATCCTCACCGCTTTTGAGCGTATAGTATTGGTATATCCTGAAATCAACTTCACACTCCATAGTAACGGACAAGAGCTGATGAACCTTCGTGCAGGCTCTGTACGCCAGCGTATCAGCGATGTCTTTGGCAAACGCTATAGTCAGGATGTGTTGCCCTTGGAGGTAGAAACTGCCATCTGCAAAGTTTCGGGCTATGTGGGGAAACCTGAGTCTGCGCGCAAAAAAGGTGCCCATAACTACTTTTTTGTCAATGGCCGCTTCATGAAGCATCCTTATTTCCATAAGGCAGTCATGCAGGCTTACGAACGCTTAGTGCCTATAGGCATGCAGGTACCCTATTTTATCTATTTCGAAGTTAACCCCGCCGACATAGATGTGAATATCCATCCGACAAAGACAGAAATCAAGTTTGATAACGAACAAGCCATTTGGCAGATTCTTACCGCTGCGGTAAAGGATGCTATTGGCAAGTTCTGCGAACTCACACAGATAGACTTTGACACCGAAGGACGTCCTGATATCCCGGTATTCAATCCCGATGAACAGGTGGCTCCACCCACTCTGAACTTTAATCCTGACTATAATCCATTCCGTCAGCAAACAGCCAAACCGACAAGAATGGAAGGATGGGAACAACTCTATGGCAATCTGCCTACACAGAAACCTGTTGCTCCAGAACTTTTCCCAACATCGCAGGATGATGCCGAAGAACTGATCACTTCCAACAAGATTACACACGGGACACAGGAACTTGAAGAACAGGGCAGTCGTGCTGTCATCGAAGACAAGTCGCCGATGCACTATCAGTACAAAGGCAGATTTATCATGACAGCTGTCAAATCGGGACTGATGATAATCGACCAGTATCGTGCTGACGTGCGAATTCGTTATGAGCAATATATGGAACAGTTGCGCACCCATCAGGCATCAAGCCAGCGCGTGCTCTTTCCTGAAGTGGCACGTTTCTCACCCTCCGATGCTGTCATGCTCCAAAAGATACTGCCCGAACTGGAAGCTATAGGTTTTGAACTCTCCGATCTGGGACAGTATTCCTATGCCATCAATGCCATTCCCGCCGGTCTTGAAGGTCTCGACAGCGTGCAATTGCTATGCGACATGGTAAGTGATGCTATAGAAAAAGGTGCTACTCAGACCGATGCCATCCATGCCGCCCTCGCGCTGAGCATGGCGCGCCATGCTGCCATACCGCAAGGACAGGTGTTGAGCAATGAGGAAATGGAGGCAGTTGTCAATCAATTGTTCGCCTGTTCCAATGTCAATTATACCCCTGATGGCAAAGCCATACTGTGCATTCTCCCCCAGCGCGATATAGAGCAACTTTTGGGCTAATATATAATAATGTAAGGCGGAAATGGGGGAAAGACTAAAAAAATATCAATTTTTGCAACAAAAAACTCAAAATACTAATAAAAAAGTTTGTGGATTCAAAATAAATGTTTAATTTTGCACAACAATTCATAGAAGTATATAACGTATATTTAATTAAATAGGTATGAAAAAGTTATTAATGGTACTGGCTTTTGCCGGTGTTTCTGCTGCCTCAATGGCACAGAATGCTGATCCTACTGAAAAGTTCAGCGTTTCTACTAATTCATTCTGGAGCAACTGGTTCGTACAGGCTAACGTTGCTGGTACTGCATTTTGGGGTAACCAGGAAGTAGGTAACAATTTCTCAAAGAGCCCTCTCAAGGGTTTCCGCAACAACCTTGGCTTCTCTGTAGCTGTTGGTAAGTGGTTCACTCCTGGTCTCGGTCTCCGCACTAAGTTCAACGGTGCTTGGGGTCGTACAGTCGTTTCTGAGAACAAGAAAACCAATGCTAACAAATACTGGACTCTCAGCGAGCAGGTAATGTTCAACCTCAGCAACATGCTGCTGGGTTACAACGAGAGCCGTGTTTGGGACTTCATTCCTTACGCAAGCGTAGGTGTTAACCGTAACATGAGTGCTAACTGCTATGCTCCTGTAGCAGGTATCGGTATCCTGAACGAATTCAAGATCAACAACAAGTGGGCTGTTAACCTCGACGTTAACTACATGCTTGGTACTTCAGACTACGATGGTTTCGAGGGTTCGCTCCCCGGTGCTAAACCTTACGACGCTCGTTCATTCAAGGGTCTCGTAGCTAACCACGACCGTACTCTGAACGTTGAAGTTGGTTTGACCTACAACCTTGGTAAGGCAACCTTCAACAAGACTCCAGACGTAGAGGCTATCAAGGCTCTCTCACAGGGTCAGATCGATGCTCTGAACGCTCAGCTTGCTGACGCTCAGTCAGAGAACAACCGTCTGAAGGATATGCTCGCAGAGCAGAAGCAGCAGCAGTCTGTAGCTCCTGTATCAGCAGTTACTAAGGTGGTTTCAGCTCCTGTATCAGTATTCTTCAACATTGGTAAGGCTAAGGTTGCTTCTAAGAAGGATCTCCAGAATGTTAAGGCTGTTGCTGAAGCAGCAAAGGCTAACAACGCTAAGATTGTTGTAACTGGTTACGCTGATAGCAAGACTGGTAGCGCTGCATTCAACAAGAACCTTTCAGAGAAGCGTGCTCAGACCGTTGCTGACGCTCTCGTTAACATGGGCGTAAGCCGCGACAACATCGAAGTTGTTAGTGCTGGTGGTGTAAATACTCTCTCACCTGTATCTTACAACCGTCGTGCTACTGTTGAAATCAAATAATTTCAACGAACGATAGACTTCAATCCCGGAGGTTTTCATCCTCCGGGTTTTTTAAGGGCGCTTAGCTCAGCTGGTTTAGAGCATCTGCCTTACAAGCAGAGGGTCGGGGGTTCGAATCCCTCAGCGCCCACCATCGGGTTCCAATCTTTGGGAATCCGATTTCTTTTTTCTTCTGCCTGTTGCTTCCTATCGACCATGATGATTATATCGTTTCTGTTTGTCTTTGCCAGTGGCGCAGCGAGTTGTCTGCGTGCATATCGGCAAACACAAAGTCATCGCCTAACAATATTATAATGTACGCGCGTGCGCACATGAAAACAAAAAATTTATTGAAAACTATAATTATGTTGTGCTTGCGCGTTCAATCCATCTTGATTTGGTGGAGTATATCGGGTGTTTTTATTCTGTTGTTGTTGCATCATCACTATTAACTATAGAATTGTAATTCTTTGCCCATCGCCAGATAGTGACGCGCGAGAGATGGGTCATGTCTAATATCTGATGCTTTGAGAGGCCGATACGCATGAGGTAGTACACCTGCATGTGTTGTTCTGTGATGTTACCAAGTTTTCGTATGAGTGACACGTTAAACTCAGGATAGAGTTCATCTACAGCTTGGTAGAGTCGTTTCCAGTCCGTGCTTGTCATATTCTTCTTGCCCTCGCTCGATTGTCTGATAGCGTAGATGACATCCTCGGCATTACTCTCCATTTCTGATTGGTGTAGCAGTTTGATGAATGTTGTGTTCTGATCTATTTTCTCCGACAACTGTCGTTCTTTAGCTTTCAGAGCCTCGCTGTACTCAGCCAATTCCTCGTTCATACGCTTCAGTTCAAGTTTGATGTTGCTGAGTTCGTTGGATGATTTTTTGAGTGACTTTTTCGATTCCTCAAGTTCTTCTTCTTTCATTTCGATGTCTTTGCGAAGTTGCTGCTCACCAGTGGCAACACGTTGCAGTTCTGTCGAAAGAGAAATCATCTGTTGCAGATGTCTATTGTGTCTTCTTACATACATGATATAGGCTACACATGCAAGCAATATAGTAGTCAGGACAACAATGGCAAGCGTATTCTTATATTGTTCTTTCTCATCTTTGAGCGTTTGCTCTTTTTTCTGGTCAAGATGATACTGAAATTCATTGTTGACTGTTGCAGAAAGTTCCTGACGCTTTCCAAAATCCATGGAATCACTAAACTGCATATAAGCTCTCGCGTAGTGTTCTGCGTTATTTATATCCCCTCTGTCGCTGTATATTTGATATAAAAGTTTCGAGGCATCATACATGTTGTATATGTCAGTTCCTTTGTCAAGTAAGAGTTTGCAATAAAAGATAACAGAATCTGTCTTATTGCACAACTCGTAGTATTTGGCAAATGCCATACAAGGAAAATCTGAGAACTCATTTAATGGGGTGTATTTTATTAAGGAGAAACATTTTTTCGCTTTTGAGTGTTGCATTAAAACTGAATAGTCACACAACAGATAGAGCAGGTCACTCTGATGTTTTGAGATATCTCCAGAATGAGTTATCACTTCAAAAGCACCATCAAAAGCATCACAAGCTTCTTTAGTTTTATTTAATGCAATATATGCTGTGCCTAAATGCAGATATGGAGTTATAGTATTTGTTCTTGTTTGTTGGGCGATTTTTAGTTCCTCTTGTGCCATTTTTGCTGCATCATTATAATTTTGCACTTTATAATAGAGGTCATTTAGATTGGAGTAGGCATTGCGCAACATGATAGAATCACAATTGTTTCCGTTTTTTGCATATTCGGTGGATTTGAGAAAATATCCCAATGCGCGTGGAGTGTCCCGTAAATCACGATATACGCTGCCGGCATAGTAGGTCACCTCCTGCTTTTCAAGCATAGATCCCTTGTCCTCAAAATAGCCAATTAGATGTTTGATCATAATATCTGAATTGGGTATGTTGTCTGCTTTGTCGTTCAGTCTGATTTGTAATAAATCATATTTGTTCTTGACATAGTTATTCTCTTTTCTGATTCCAATCTTTAGAGAATCTAACATTGCAAGTGCTTTTATAGGGTTCTTGTCGCCTATAATTTTAATTCTCTCCATTTCTTCCAAAGAGTCTTCTTTGGAGCAAGAGGGCAACGCAAAAATGCTTATTATGTACAGAACATAAACAATGGATCTTACTATACTCATCTTGAATCTTGATTTATGGGTGTAAAGGTAGAAAAAATAGAGCAAAACACCAATTTTTTTGCAACAATTGTTTCTCGATGTTTCTCTTTTATTGATTTGATATGTTTCGTGTCTTTCTTTTAAAACCGTTCTTTCGTGTTGAATTCTACGTAGTTGTAGATACTTGGCATTGTTTCTTCGTATTTTAACATTTGTTGGAAACACAAAGAAACATGGAACATTTTTATACATGAATAAAGGTTTGTATCTTTGTACCCAGAAAATACAAACAACAAAACTAACTTTATGAATTTAAAAATCAAATTATTGGCAATCATGTTTGTTTTCGCATTGCAAAGTATTGCGATGTGGTCAGCAACAACCTCTTTGTGTCCAGTGACTCTCCAATGTCAACAAAAACCATTGTTGGGAAATAGTCATCGTCCTACTAAAGCACCAGCTAATTATAGTATTCCACTAACTGTGTACTATGATGAGGACAGTAAACAATTGCTTGTAACATCGTTTGTAGAAGGAGAGTATCCTTATTTTATATATAACGATAGCAAAGATTTAATATCACAAGACATCATATATGCTAATGGCAATAACAACTATTGTATAACGTTAGACTCTTGTGACAAAGGCTCATATAATTTTGTTGTAGTGTATAATGGATGTGTTTTTATGGGTACATTTGTGATATGTGAATAAGCGACATTTGAAAATTTTAGTTTAATTCCGGAATAATAAAGACAGACCATAACTGTATAAAAGGAGCGAAAGCCGATAAGCTTTTAGAGTAGGCAAAAAAATAATTATGCAATGAAAAGGTTCATATTTCCAATGTCCCTAATAATGGGACTTTTATCTGTGCTTTTTATTTCATCTTGTACAACAGATGAATATGAAAGCGAAGTATTAAAAACTGATAATAAGTATGTTCGGAATCCAATTGGTGGCGAATGGGACGAATCATATCATCCGAATACTAGTACTCGTTCGGTAAATGAAAGCTATGAATTTGTGCCTGTTGGTGTAAAAAATATTTATACAGGCCTGATATTAAAGGGCGACGAGCTTAACAATGGTAAGATGATGCCTATATTAGAGAAAACTGATCCTTTAGGACTTGTCTTCACTGTTCCGAGTTTCTATATTGGTAAGCTTCAGCAAGCAAACTATATAAATTATATGAAAGAGTTTAAAAAGGCGTTAAACGATGAAGATTTTTCTGGTCAGCAAATTGAGGAGTTTGAGTATGATTTGAAACAGTTCTCGAAATATAGTGAGATGAAATTGGCTTTTGGAGCAAATGTAGATATCTGCTCAATCTTAAAGATTGAGGGTAGCTACGAATCCAATCATATTCAGCATAAGACGGGGCTTTTTGCGCGTGTGTGCCAAAAAAACTTTGATGGAGTAATTGACTATCCTGATGATGGCAATATTTTTAGCGACAATACAAAACTGTCAAGATACCCGAATGCTGTGTATGTTAACAGTGTAACCTATGGTAGAATGGCAATAATTTCTATTGAGAGCGACTCATCGTATAATGCAGTCAAATCAGCCTTCAAGATGGCTTTGAATATAAAGAAGGTGAATGGCGAAATCTCTATGGATGCAAAAGCTAAAAAGTTGCTTGAAGAGGCAGATGTCCGTATTTGGATTAGAGGTGGTAATGGAGAAGATGTTGTGAAAACCATTAAGGGCTTTGATGAATTTACTAATTTTATTGTCAATGGTGGAACGTTTACCAAAGACGTACCGGGACGGCCTATCTTCTGCACAGTTAATAGAGTTGATGATAATTCTGCATATGCTTTACAATTTAATACAGATAATAGATGATTATGAGTTTTTCGAAATATTTATTTTTTTCTTTTCTATTTATATTTCCGTTCACCAGTTGTACTGATGAAACAGAAAACTATTTAGGACTGGTACCGATAAAATATCATCATCCTGATGATTATGTGGTTTCAATCAGTACAAGTCGAAATCCATTTAATTTGTTGGATGAAGACTCCACACTTTTTAATTATAGTAATGGACTTAAAAGTGTTACTCGCTCTGTTGATGATTATTTTACGGTAGAGAAAGATGTCTCTACTAATGAGACAGTAGTGTTGCCAGAGTATAATCCTCATGTGTGGCTTGGAAATGTATTGTATAGAAGTTCTGTCGCAGATTGTACATATAGACCTATTTCTGGAGTTAAGAAGCCTGTGACAGTTTCGTTGACCCTGATGGGAGCAGAGTCTAGCATGATAGGTAATCCCTCCTATTCTGCGTACACGTCATACATTAAGCAGCAAATTCCGAAGTTATCTTTCAAGCAGAATGATGAGTTCTTATTTTCGATAGAGCAGTTTACATCGTACAATGAGCTTAAGTCTGCTTTCGGAAGTAATGTAAATACCAGCTTTTTGTTTTGGGGGTCGTCCTCGTCTAGCAGTGGCATAGAGCATCATATTAACAAAGCAACAGGTATTTATTTGAAGTTTTGGCAGAGCAGTTTTACGGCTGTTATGGATACACCAAGCATTCCGTATGCAAATGTGCCTGCGCAACTCATGGACTCTGCGGTGTATATTAACTCTATTACCTATGGTCGTTTTGGACTTTTAACGCTAGAAACTAATGAAGAGGCAAGTTATGCAAAGAGGATGATTCAAAACTCCTTCCATACACTTCTCACCAAAGGTAGTTCTTATATGACGCAGGAGGAACAAAACTTTTTAAATGGGTGCGACTTTAAAGTTTATCTAATTGGTGGTAATGGAACTACAGCCGTTCAGAGTTTTAATGGGTTCACAGGATTCGTAGATCACATCACCAAAGGTCAGTTTTCTAAAGAACAGCCAGGTGTACCTATCTTCTGCTCGTTTGCAAATGTTGCAGACAATTCTTTGGCAAAAATAAAGTTCAAGTATAATATACGCCGTGAGCCACTTTATGTGGATATCATAGACAAATATACAAAGTCCGCTTATAGGCACGGGCATGAGTATTCGATGAAATTCTATGCAAATCAAGCAAAGGTGCCTACAATCGCGCATCCTAAAGTTAAATTCAAGTTTAAGTTTGACGTTAAGTACGATAATGCTCCGAAAAATTTTAGAGATACGACTTATGTTCTTGAGTATTCTAATGCTGGTTATGAAACTTTCATGCCGTTGTTCTCGTACAACTCCTATCAAGCTGCGACCCATACTCATCCTGCAGGTAGGGGGGAGAGTGAGACGGACGTTATCTGGGAAAAATATACAGACGTGAAGTTGCTTGACAGTCCCGATTACAAATTATTGAATATTATCTCAATCCCTAAATAGATAACAAACAAATAAATAGTATTTAAGAATGATGAAAATGATGAGAAATTCAACTTGGTTGTTCGCTTTGGTTATCTGCTTTTTGCTTTCTTGCAATAAGGATGACGATAAAAAAGTGGATACCGTGAGTGTTAATGTAGAAAACAAAGAGGTGTTGATTGATGTCGTAGATATCTACAACCGGCATCTGGTGGGAGATAGATTCGCAGACTTTAATGTTGTCGGCAACGGCAATGTAGTTGATACATATTTAGTGGAAAGAGATGGGAATACCTATCTGGGATTTAAACCTACAATTTCTATTGACTTTGGAGAAAAGGATATAATAAATAGTCTTTCTAAGGTCTATATGGGTAGTGAGGAAATTGCTGTGATTGAGAGTACGTTCAAACTCGATACTGTGAAAATAACGAGTGAGGGCAAAGCGTTTTATTACACCAATACTGAGAATAATGTTTCTTCTCGGCCTGCAGGCACTCCCATAAGGTTGCTGGTGGGATCTGGCTTCTCGTATCGGGAAGAGGGACGAGGTAAGTTTTGTGTGGTGTTTGATTTTCCAAAATCAAAAATCCAATCAACGGAAACAATAGATTATAATGTGTCAATCAGCGGATTTATGGGACAAAGCATAACTCCCATCCAAAAGGGATTGGCTGTGACGGATGGTGCTGGTGATACGCAACAGGTGACTCTTGCCATTGAGGGTGTCGTCCATAACTATTATGATGCGAAAGGAACGCTACAGGAACCGTATGATATCGTTTATGAGATAAGTAGTTTGCAGCTGTTTGGAAATGATGAGAAGCATATTGTTAAGGTTACCACTTCGGGCGACTGTAATAGTAATAAGATTCGTGCGTGTTGTCTCGACGGACAACAACTCAATCTGAGTACTGTTGTGGAAAAGGATTTCTTCGGCAGAGAATACGTCAAACTAACCATAGAGTAGGATGATTGATGCTTTTCACAAAAACGAAGCAGAGGGCTGATGTCGGCTCAATAGATTTTTCATAGGGGTAAATGAGTATGATTCATATGAAATGCTTAC
>OBLI01000640.1_pt1 | contig 36584 bp, 39 predicted proteins | sample 1519701 | NCBI WGS metagenome assembly OBLI01 (sample SAMEA3663005, study PRJEB22513) | pig gut metagenome | biome: pig gut; feature: pig-associated habitat; material: faeces | place: France | collected 2012 | reverse complement strand
CACTATTTTCAAGGGCTGAGAGGCATTTTTTTCGTTTTGAAGTGTCAAACTCCCGGAATTGAATGTTACATTTTCCTGATTTTTGTCTATGGTTAGGAAGTTTTTAGGGATAAAGGATGTGATGTTTATGTTGAATGTTTATCCTGCTATTTTTCATGAAAACAATTAAAGATCTGGTTCTGTTTTATACTGTATAAATACAGCATGAAAATAATGACATTTTAAAGTAGCGGCAGGAAAACTTTTTCCAGAAAAAATTATGATTTTTCCTATTTTTGTGATATAATCACAGAGTATGCAAAAAACGATTGAAAATACAGGAGGAAAAACTTGATGGAAAGTTTTGAAATGCAGCTTGGCGGCAGGACGTTTACCGTTGAGACCGGCAAGATGGCAAAGCAGGCCAATGGTGCTGCTTTGGTTCGTTATGGTGAGACCGTTGTTTTGGTTACTGCTACCGCTTCTGAGGAGCCGCGCGAGGGCGTTGACTTCTTCCCGCTGACCGTTGATTATGAGGAGAAGATGTACGCTGTCGGCAAGATTCCGGGCGGTTTTATAAAGAGAGAGGGACGTCCTGGCGAGTCTGCTATTCTGTGCAGCCGCCTGATTGACCGCCCTATTCGTCCTCTGTTCCCTGAGGGCTATAGAAACGATGTGCAGATTGTGGCTACTGTCCTTTCCGTAGAGCACGATAATGCACCTGAGATTGCGGCTATGATTGGTGCTTCCTGTGCCCTGACTATTTCCGATATTCCTTTCCTGGGCCCGATAGCCGGTGTCCGGGTAGGCCGCATTGATGGCGAGTTCGTCATCAACCCTACCGTGGAGCAGCGTGAGGCTTCCGACCTGAACCTGACCATTGCCGGTTCCCGTGATGCGGTAATGATGGTTGAGGCTGGTGCCAATGAGCTGCCGGAGGAGGTTATCCTTGAGGCTATTCTCTTTGGACATGAGGAAATCAAGAAAATCGTTGCCTTCCAGGATGAGATGCAGAAGGCTGTAGGCAAGGAAAAGCGCGAGGTTAAGCTGTTCGCTGTGCCTGAGGAAATGGAGCAGGCCATCCGCGAATACGCTACTGCCAAGCTGGATGAGGCAGTGAGAAATCCTGACAAGCTGGCCCGTGACGAGCATATTGCTGCTGTCAAGGCAGAGGCATTGGAGCATTTCCTGGAGATTTATCCTGATGCAGTCAAGGAAATTCCTTATATGCTGCACAAGATTGTCAAGGAAATCGTCCGCCGCATGATTACCAAGGAGAAAATCCGTCCTGACGGCCGTGAGGTGGAGGAAGTGCGTCCTATCAGCTGTGAGGTTGGCCTGTTGCCGAGGACTCATGGCTCCGGCCTGTTTACCCGTGGCCAGACTCAGATTCTGACCATTACCACCCTGGGTTCTTTGGGTGATGAACAGGTGCTGGACGGCCTGGGCGTTGAGACCAGCAAGCACTACATCCATCAGTACAATTTCCCTGGCTATTCCGTAGGTGAGGCCCGTCCGGTGCGTGGCCCGGGACGCCGCGAAATCGGTCATGGCGCCCTGGCTGAACGTGCGCTGGTGCCGGTTATTCCGTCTACTGAGGAATTCCCTTATACCATCCGCATGGTTTCCGAGGTGCTTGAGTCCAACGGTTCCAGCTCCATGGGTTCCGTATGCGGCAGCACCCTTTCCCTGATGCATGCAGGCGTGCCTATCAAGCGTCCTGTATCCGGCGTGGCTATGGGCCTGGTTAAGGATGGGGATGACTACACCATCCTGACTGATATTCAGGGCATGGAGGATGCCCTGGGTGATATGGACTTCAAGGTAGCAGGTACCACCGAGGGTGTTACCGCTATTCAGATGGATATCAAGATCAAGGGTATTTCCCGTGAGATACTGGCGTCCGCCCTGGAGCAGGCAAAGCGCGGCCGTGCATTTATCCTGGGCAAGATGCTGGAGTGCATCAGCGAGCCGAATGCAGAGCTCAGTAAGTATGCACCGAGAGTTACCACCATGCAGATTAAGCCTGATAAGATCCGCGAGGTTATCGGGCCTGGCGGCAAGGTCATCAAGAAGATTATTGATGACTGCGGCGTGCAGATTGATATTGACGATGATGGCACTGTACGCATTTCCGCTACCAGCGTGGAGGCATCCGCTGCTGCCGTGGCTGCCATCGAGGAGATTGTCCGCGAAGTAGAGGTAGGCCAGATTTACAAGGGCAAGGTTACACGCCTGATGGCATTTGGCGCTTTCGTGGAGCTGCTGCCTGGCCGTGAGGGACTCTGCCATATTTCCCAGCTGGACAAGAAGCGCGTGGAAAAGGTTGAGGACTATGTGAACGTAGGCGATGAGCTGGAGGTAAAGGTTACTGAGATTGACCAGAAGGGGCGTGTCAACGTATCCCACAAGGTTCTGCTCTGATAGCTTAATGGGCTGGTAAATCCGCTGATGACTGCGTAACATAATAATATGATTTTGGAGCCCGCAAATAGCTGCACAGATGGTGCGGTCTTGCGGGCTTTTGATTTTTGAGGTGGCTTTTGGATGAAAGAAATTAAACAATCGCCTTCAGAATTGGCCAGGCGCTTCCTGGTCTTTGCACTGGGCTTGGTGTTTATGGGCTTTGGTGTGGCATGCTTGATTAAATCATCGCTGGGCGTATCGCCTATTTCTTCGCTGCCCTATACCTTTGCCTTGATTATCCCGTCGGTGACGGTTGGCTGCTGGACAGCCATCATGAATTTGCTGATGATATTTATCCAGCCGGTGCTGAAAAAGGGGCTGGACAAGAGAATGCTGGTGCTGCAATGCGGCATGACGGTGGTTTTCGGTTATTTTATTGACCTGTCCCTGGAATGCATGGCACCTCTGGTGCTGGAAAGCTACTACGCCAAGATAGGCATGCTGCTGGCCGGGTGCAGCATCATGGCCTTTGGCACTTATTTCGGCATTATTTCCCGGGTAACGCTGCTGCCCATGGATTCCTTTTTGCAGATACTGGCGGAGAGGATAGGCAGGCGGTATACCAGCGTCCGGGTGGTTTCTGACCTGTGCATGACTACCTTTGCCGCTGTCCTCTGCCTGATTTTTGTGGGGGAGCTGAAAGCCGTCCGGGAGGGAACCCTGATTACGGCCTTTCTCTGCGGCACGGAAATCCGCATGTTCACCAATCAGCTGAAGTCCCTGACATATCTTCTGCTGCCGGAAAACCGCATCCAGAAGGAGCGGGAACGGCAGGCTATGCCGGAGGTGTCGGAGGCGCATTTTGTGCTGACCGTTTCCCATGAGTACGGCAGCGGCGGCAGGACGATTGCCAGGCGGATTGCCCATGAGCTGGATTTGCCCTACTATGATACGGAGATCATCAAGATGGCTGCCGAGCGCAGCGATTTTGCCGCTGAATACCTGCATAAGCATGAGGAAAAGATTTCCAGCACGGCACTTTATACCCTGTTTGACTGGTATGCCGGCTCCTTCCCTGAGAGCGAGGTGCCGCTGCCGGAGCAGATTTTCCGCCTGGAAGCGCAGGTCATTCAGGAAATTGCTGCCAAGGACTCCTGCGTTATCGTGGGCAGGCTGGCAAACTATGTTCTGCAAAACCATAAAAATTCCCTGCATATTTTTATTACGGCAGATGAGCCGGAGCGTATCCAGCGTGTCATGCGCAAGGAAGCAATCCCTCTTGAGGAGGCCCAGGAAAAAATCCGCGAGTTTGCCAATGACAGGAAAAACCACTGCCAGCAGTTTTCCGCTATGGAATGGGGCAACAGCGAAAATTACGATATAACTGTCAAGTCCAATCGCTATGGGGTGGACAGGACGGCGGCTATCCTCATCCAGCTGATCAAGGAATTCCGCTTGATTCAGTTCTAAAAAGGCAATTCTGTAACAAGTAATTCACTAAAAAGAGGTGTAACAGTATGAAGCTGTCTCAACGAGGAAGATATGGCGTATTGGCTCTGCATGACCTGGCAAATGAGTACGGCACAGGTCCTGTGGCACTTAAATCCATTGCTGAAAGGCAGGAAATTTCTGAGAATTATCTGGAACAGCTGATGGGAACCCTGCGCAAGGCGGGCTTTATCAAGAGTATCCGGGGAGCCCAGGGGGGCTACATGCTGGCGAAAAAGCCTGAGGAAATTACCATTGGTGAGATTATTGTAGCCATGGAAGGGCCTATTGCTTTCGCTGACTGCATGCTGATGGATGGTGATGAGCCATTTGTCTGCCAGAAGGCTGCCGGGTGCAGCCGCCGGGGAGTTTGGGAGAGAATCGGCACCAGGATAAATGAGGTGCTGAATTCCATCACTTTGGCGGAGCTTTGCCAAAAACCGGGAAAATAGACCTGTGCCAGGCTATTGTATTGCAAAATTTACATGTTATAATAAGATGGTAGTTAGATTAATATGATTAATAAGGGCAGTATTGTTTTCCGTGACATGCTGCAGTTTTAGGAGGTTCGGATTATGGTTGGGGAGATTCTTCGTCGCGAACGTGAAAAGCAAGGGCTGAGCATTGCTGACGTAGCAGGGGAGACCAGTATTCGAGATGTATACCTGGAAGCCATCGAAAAGGGCGATTATGATGCGCTTCCCGGTGATGTATATGCAAAGGGCTTTATCAGGAATTATTCCAAGTTCCTGCAGATAGATGGTAATGCCCTGCTGGAGCAGTACGACTCCGAGCGCAATATTGTCAAGGTGGTACAGCCAGCCGATATGCCGAGGGAAGATGAAGCCAGTGAGCCGAAGAAGTCTTTCTTTGGCAGGAATAAAGGTGCTGAGAAGCCTGCTGCAAGGGCTGAAACCAGCAGCAGTACCGGCTACAGCAGGCCTCAGGCGAAGACCAGCCTGTTTGCCGCAGGTGATGAGTACCGCCACAGCCTTGAGCGGGAGGAAAAGAGCGGTTCCAAGAAATTCATGATTTTGCTGGGCGTGATGCTGGTTTTCCTTGGCGGCGTGTATGTTGCTTTTATGGATGAAGGTACAGATCCTGCTGCCAAGCCAAAGCCTGCTGTAAAGCAGGAGCAGCCGGTGAAGCAGGAACCTGCTGCACCGGTAAAGGTCTATGAGGGGGCTGAGGTTTCTGCCAAAATGCTGGAAAATTGCTGGATTTCCGTCAAGGTAGACGGCCAGAATGCCTTTGAGGGCACGGTGGAAAAGGGCAAGGAAATGTCCTGGAAGGGCAAGGAAAGCGTGGAAATCCGTGCCGGTAATGCCGGGGGCATCCAGGTGACCTTTAACGGCAAGGATATGGGCACTCTGGGCGAGATAGGTCAGATTGCTGACCGCACCTTTGTCAAGGAAGCAGCTGCACCGCAGGCCGGGGCGAATGCTGCAACCGGCAGTGCAGGACAGGCAGCTGGCGGACAGGCTGGGGCTGCGGAGCAGAGCTATTATCAGGAAAGCTACAGCGAGCCTGCTCCGGCTGAGCCGGCTGCACCGGCTGCACCGGCAGAGGCAGCACAGCCTGAGGCTCCTGCATCCGAGCCACCGGCACCGGCTCCGGCAGCTGAACAGGGACAGCCGGCCGCTGCTGCCCAGTGATAAAATTAGGATGAGCGGCAAGGAGTTTATATGAGTTTTCTGCCTGTAACAAGGAAAGATATGGAGGAACGGGGCTGGCAGCAGCTGGATTTTATTTTTGTGTCCGGGGATGCCTATGTGGACCATCCCAGCTTCGGTCCGGCGATTTTGTGCCGCTTGCTGGAAAAGCATGGCTACAGGGTGGGGATTATTCCCCAGCCTGATTGGCACAGCACCAAGGATTTCACCAGCCTGGGCAAGCCACGGCTGGGTTTTCTTGTGTCCAGCGGCAATCTTGATTCCCAGTTAAGCCGTTATACTGCTGCCAAGAGGCTGCGGCACGATGACTCTTATTCGCCGGGGGGCAAGGCAGGCTTCCGGCCTGAGCGGGCTGTTCAGGTTTATACTGGCAAGCTTCGGGAATGCTGGGGAAAGGACGTGCCGATTATTATCGGTGGCATAGAGGCAAGCCTCCGGCGTTTTGCCCATTATGATTATTGGGCAGATGAGGTGCGCCCGTCCATTCTGGCTGAGTGTGATGCGGATCTGCTTGTCTACGGCATGGGGGAGCACCAGCTGATAGAGATTGCCGCCCAGCTTCATCAGGGCGTAGAAATACAGAATATTCAGGATGTGCAGGGGACCTGTTTTCGGGTGCCCGATTTTGACTATATATGGGATTACGAGGCCATTGCCAGCTTTGAGCAGGTGAGGAAAAGCAAGGCTGCCTTTGCGGAAGCCTTTCGGACAGAGTATCTTGAGCAGGACGCTTTTCGCGGCAAGCGGCTGGCACAGCAGAATGGCAGCTGGTGCATTGTTCAGAATCCTCCTGCCATGCCCCTTTCCACAGAGGAAATGGACGAGATTTATGACCTGCCGTATATGCGCACCTGGCATCCCATGTATGACAAGGCAGGGGGCGTACCTGCCATTGAGGAAGTGAAATTCAGCATTACCGCCCATCGGGGCTGCTTTGGTGGCTGCAATTTCTGTGCCATTATTTCACATCAGGGGCGGATTATCCAGCCTCGGAGCGATGCTTCCATCTTGCGGGAGGCCAAAATTATGACGGAGCAGCCTGATTTTAAGGGCTATATTCATGACGTGGGGGGGCCTACGGCAAATTTCCACCGTACTTCCTGTGATGCGCAGCTAAAGCGGGGCACCTGCCACGGCAAGCAGTGCCTGTCACCTGATACCTGCAAGAACCTGACGGCAAGCCATGCCGGCTATCTGGAGCTCTTGCGAAAGCTCCGGCAGCTGCCAAAGGTCAAGAAGGTCTTTATCCGTTCCGGCATCCGCTTCGACTATCTCATGCTGGCCAAGGACGATTTTCTCCGGGAGCTGTGTGAGCATCATATCAGCGGCCAGCTGAAAATAGCTCCGGAGCACATTTCGGACAGGGTAACCAGGCTTATGGGCAAGTCCGGCAGCAAAGTGTACCGGCGCTTCGTGGAAAAATTTACCAGGATGAACAAGCAGCTGGGCAAGAAGCAGTACCTGGTGCCGTACTTCATGTCCAGCCATCCCGGCAGCCAGCTGGAGGATGCCATTGAGCTGGCGGAGTTTATCAAGGAGATGGGCTATCATCCGGAGCAGGTGCAGGATTTTATCCCTACCCCTGGCACCCTGTCCACCTGCATGTGGTACACTGGGCTGAATCCCCTTACCGGGCAGCAGGTTTATTCGGCAAAGTCCCCTGAGGAAAAAGCCATGCAGCGTGCCCTGATGCAGTTCTGGCTGCCGAAGAATTATGAGCTGGTGCGCAGGGCACTGGAAAAGGCGGGCAGGCGTGACCTGATCGGCTACGGGGCAAAATGCCTGATACGGCCGGAACAAAAATCTGGCAAGTCACCTGCTGGCAGAAACCTGCCTAATAACCATAATAATGCTCATAAGGCTAAAAGAAATAGTAAAGCTGGAAATCAGCAGAAACAGCAAAATCAGAAAAACAGGAAAAAGTTGGTGAAGTAAATGCGTTGTCCATATTGTTTTACTCCGGATTGCCGTGTTATTGATTCAAGGGCTATAGATGAGGGGCATACTATAAGGCGCCGCAGGGGCTGCCAGAATTGTGGACGGCGTTTTACGACCTTTGAGACAGTGGAGCAGCTTCCCCTGATGGTGGTTAAGCATGACGGAACCCAGCAGGTGTTTGATAAAAACAAGCTCCTTAACGGGCTGATACGTTCATGTGAAAAGCGTGACAAATCACTGGAAAGCGTGGTGGCATTGGCACATACCATTGAGCAGAACCTGCGCCGCCATTATGAACAGGAGGTTCCCTCCAAGGCAATTGGCGAGGAGGCTCTTGCCATGCTGAAGGATTTTGACCAGGTTGCCTATATACGTTTTGCCTCTGTTTACCGCCGTTTTACGGACATTCAGAGCTTCAAGAAGGAGCTGGATATCCTGTCTGAGCAATGATGATGATACATTGATGTTTATTTTAATTTTAGTTTTCGATTAAATTGCAATACTGATACCGGGGAGTTCTCAATGGTGTGGAAGTTAAAGGAACAGCTGAAAGCGCAGCTGGCAAGGGAAACAGGCTATTACAGCCGTCCTTCAGGGGGCAGGCATCGCTTTGCCTTGGCATATCCAAATTCATATTTTGTCGGCATGTCCAACCTAGGGCTGCACATCGTGTACCGGCTCCTGAATGAGCGGCAGGACACAGCCTGTGAGCGTGTTTTCCTGCCGGAGCGAAAGCAGCAGCAGGCATATGAAAAAGCACGGCAGCCCCTGATGACAATGGAGAGCCAGACCGGTCTGAACAGGTTTGATATCATCGGCTTCGTGGTTTCCTTTGAGATGGATTATTTCAACATCCTGCGGATGCTGGAGCTGGGCAAGGTGGTTCCCATGGCAGCTGACAGGGGGGAGCAGGACGCACTGGTTATCGGCGGCGGTCCCTGTGCCACCTTTAATCCTGAGCCTTTGAGCCTGTTTTTTGATGCATTCATCATCGGTGAAGGGGAGGCAGTGCTGCCGGGCTTCATGGATGTTTATCATGCAAAGAAGCTGGCAGGGGCAGGCCGTCAGGAAATACTGGAAGCATTGTCCCATGTACCCGGGGTATATGTGCCATCAGTTCACAGACCGGAAAAGGGGGAGCATCAGGTGGTGCGCCAATGGCAGCAAAATCTGGATGATTTTCCGGGGGAGACGGTCATCTATACGGAGGATACGGAGTTTAACCTCCATCTGGTGGAAATCGCCAGAGGCTGCGGACGCCACTGCCGCTTCTGCATGGCAGGCTACTGCTTCCGCAAGCCCCGCAACCGCTCCCTGGAAGCCATTGAAAAAATGCTGGCAGGGGCGAAGGCATCAGGCCGCCGGGTGGGGCTGATGGGAGCGGCGATTTCCGATTACCCGGAGATTGACAGCCTGTGCCGGGAAATCCTGGGGGATGGCCTCAGCATGTCGGTGGCTTCCTTTAGGGCGGATTCTGTTACCCAGGAGCTGGTGGACTCCCTGGCTGCCAGCGGCCTGAGAACATTGACGATGGCGCCGGAAGCTGGCAGCAGCCGGATGCGTGCCGTGGTGAACAAGGGCATTGAGGAACAGCATCTCCTGAATGCCATGGATATGGGCATCAGGGCAGGCATCAGGAATTTCCGGCTGTATATCATGATAGGATTGCCGGGAGAGGAGCCGGAGGACATTCAGGCAATTGTAGATATGGCGTGCCGGTTGAAGGACTTTATGGAAAAGCATGGAGCTATGGGGCGCCTGACCCTTAGCATCAATCCTTTTATACCAAAGCCTTTTACTCCCTTTCAGTGGGAGCCTATGGCACCATTAAAATACATACAGGGAGCCTTGAAGGCTATAACTAGTGCCCTCAGGAAGCGGCACAATATAGAGGTGATTGCCGAATCGCCCCGGGATGCCTATGTGCAGGCATTTCTTGCCAGGGGGAATCGGCAGGCAGGCGAAGTTCTGTGGGAAGCCTATCAGGCTGGCGGCAGCAAGGCGATAAAATCCGTGCTGAAAGCACGGGGCAGCAGCCTGGATGAGCAGGTATCCAGGCTACGGCAGCTGGATGAGGTACTTCCCTGGGATGTGCTGGATATGGGCTTTACCAAGGCGTATCTCATCAAGGAGCGGCAGGAGGCATGCAAGGCGGAGCCTGCTCGTACCATCAGGTGTTTTGATGGCTGTCATCGCTGCGGTGTCTGCAAATAGGAGTGTGAGTTTTTGGCATGAGCTTTGCTTTATACAATACAGAACTAAATAATCTGTGGCTGGGCAGATTTGATATGTTTCCCGATTCCTTATTTTTCCATGGGATTTCCACCCGGCATGGCGGCGTAAGCCAGGGGACGTATGACAGCCTCAACCTGGGGCTCCATGTGGAGGACAAGAAGGATGCCGTGCTGGAAAACAGGCGGCGCTTCTGCCGTATGGTTGGCGCAGAGCCGCAGCGCACTGCCACCTGCCAGCAGGTGCATGGTGACAGGGTAGTGCGGATTACAGCAAAAGATGCGGGGGCAGGTTTTGCCGATTATGCAGGGGCAATTCCCGATACGGATGCCCTGATTACCAACGAGCCGGGATTGCCGCTGATGCTGTTTTTTGCAGACTGCACGCCTATCCTGCTGGCTGATCCAGTAAATAAGGCGGTGGGGCTGGCACATGGCGGCTGGAAGGGCACGGTGAAATCCATAGCGGCCAAGACCGTGGCAGCCATGGCGAAGGAATTTGGCAGCAATCCTGCCCATATGCTGGCAGCCATTGGCCCCTCCATTGGCAGTTGCTGCTATCAGGTGGGCGAGGGCGTTGCTCATCAGTTCAGGGAGGCATTTCCCGAGTTTGCCGCTGAAATCCTTGAGGCGCGGCCGGATGGTGGCATTTACCTTGATTTGCAGCTCTGCAATACCAGGCAGCTGGAAAATGCCGGACTCAAAAGGGAAAATATTGCCAATGCTCATACCTGCACGGCATGCAACAGCAAGCAGTTTTTTTCCTATCGGGCAGATAATGGCAAAACTGGTCGCATTGCGGCGATTATTGGTGTAAAATAGAGATATATTATTGGCAACAACTTTTTGCGTAATTTTATCAATGGTACATTTAAGGGGTGATTTGATGATTGAGGAAAGGCTGCAGGAGGTAAGGAGCAATATTGAGGCCAGCAAGGCAAAGCGTGATGCTTCCTTTGACCATGATGTTCTGCTGGTAGCAGTTACCAAAAATCACGATATATATGCCATGCGGGAGGCAATCGATGCCGGTGTGACCGATATTGGCGAGAACAGGATTCAGGAAGCCAAGGAAAAATTTGAGACACTGGACCGCCAGGTGACCTGGCATCTCATCGGCCATTTGCAGACCAACAAGGCAAAGCAGGCTGTCAAGATGTTTGATTTGATTCATTCCGTGGATACCCTGCATCTGGCAGAAGCCATCGACAAGGCAGCAGCCGGTATAGGCAAGGTACAGAAGGTGCTGGTGCAGGTAAACCTGGCTCAGGAGGAATCCAAGTCCGGTATCTACGAGGATGAGCTGATGGACCTGCTGCACAAGGTGGATGAAATGGAAAACCTGCAGCTCATGGGGCTGATGTGCATTGCGCCGAATTATGAGGATGTAGAGGAATGCCGGCCTTTATTTGCAAAAATGCGAAAAATTTTTGACAAGGTGAAGGAAATCAGCTGGCAGACGGCGAATATAAAGTATTTGTCGATGGGTATGACTCACGATTATACGATTGCTGTGGAGGAAGGGGCAAATGTGGTGCGCGTAGGTACCGGCATTTTTGGGCCCCGTCAGTATTGATAAAATTTTAGAGCAGGGAGGAAAAACCCATGGGTATTGATAAATTTTTTGAAAAGTTCGGGCTGTCAAAGCCGGAACCGGATGAGGACGAGGCAGGCGTAGAAGCGCCTCCGGCGGAGCCTGCCAAGAAATCGGCAGAGCCAGCAGAACCTGCTGCCAAGGCAGCCAGGCCGGTTCAGTCGGAAGCAGGCAGCAGGGGCGGAAATGTAGTGACTCTCGGCGGTGCCGGTTCCTCTATTCATGAGGGAGGCAGCAAGCCCCTGCATATAGCTCATGGCAGTTCTGCGCCAAATATGAAGGTGGTTGTTATTCAGCCCCGCTCATTGGATGATTCCCAGCAGATTGCCAACTGCCTGAAGGAAAAGCGTCCTGTGGTGATTAATTTTGAGGGCGTGGATGACCAGCTGTATCGCCGTATCCTTGATTTTGTCAGCGGTACTACCTATGCGCTGGATGGCAATGTGAATTCCATCAGCACCAGGGTATGGCTGTTTTCACCAAAGAATGTCAACGTATCCGTAAACAAGCAGACCAATCAGGGATTTACCGATATGCCGTGGGAGAAGAAATAAATGGAAAAGAAAATTGGATTTATTGGCGGCGGTGCTATGGCGGAGGCAATTTTGTCCGGCGCTGTCAGCAAGCAGGTTTTAGCCGCAGAAAATATTTTTGTTTCAGACCACAAGGAGGAGCGTTGCCGCTTTTTGCAGGGCAGCTATGGTGTGCAGGCTTTTGTGGGGGCGGAGGGCTTCCTTTCTGATGTGGATATTCTGGTGCTGGCCATCAAGCCGCAGGTTGCAGCCAAGGCGATGGCAGAGGTGCAGGGCAAGCTGAAAAAGGATGCTGTGCTGGTATCAATTGTAGCAGGGCTCACCATTGACAGTATCAGGGAATTTTTCCCGGAGCAGAAGATTATCCGCGTTATGCCAAATACTCCTCTTTCTGTGGGGGAGGGCATGTCTGCCTATGCACTCAGCAGCAATACCTGTGCTGATGATGCAGAGGCTGTACGGGTGATTTTGTCCTCCTGCGGACAGGCAGTAGAAGTGAAGGAGTACATGCTGGATGCTGTTACCGGGCTTTCCGGCAGCGGCCCTGCTTATGGCTTTTTGATGATTGATGCCCTGTCAGATGGGGGAGTGGCAGCAGGGCTGCCACGGGCTACGGCTACCTTGCTGGCGGCGCAGACCCTTTACGGTGCGGCAAAGATGGTGCTGGAATCCGGCAAGCATCCTGATGTGCTGCGGGACCAGGTAACCAGCCCTGCCGGTACGACTATTGCCGGTGTCCGCGTCATGGAGCAGCAGGGGGTGCGTGGTGCTTTGATTGATGCAGTGCTGGCAGCTGCGGAGCGTTCCGCGGAGCTGGGCAGGAAATAATGTTTTATAGGAAAGAATTGGTTTATGGCAGGTTCAGAACAGAAAGAGAAGATTATTAGATATTACAGGGGAACTGAAGGCGAGGAAACTGCAATCAAGCTGGTGGATATGGCAGAGCAGGTGCAGAGAAGCCAGAAGTTCCGCCTCAGCGGCTTTTTGGACCCTTATGGTCAGGAGATAGCGGAGACAATTGCCGCCAATTATCCGGGCCTCAGGCTGGATTTTGACGGCGGCTACAGTGGAGCAGAGCGCCAGCGTGCCCTGCTGATTGATAAGGATTTTTGGGGCTCACCGTCCTTTGAACTGGCCTATGTGGAGGTTAGCTGGAACGGGCAGTTTGAGCATATCGGCCATCGTGACGTGCTGGGGGCATTGATGAGCCTGGGCATTGAAAGAAGCCGCCTGGGGGATATTGTCATGGGCACAGCCCGGGCAGGCATTGTGACAGATAGCAAAATGGCTGATTATCTGCTGGAAAATCTCACCCAGATAGGGCATAGCGGTGTCACCTGCCAGCTTTCAGATTTGTCACTGATTCCGGCAAAGGAAGAAAAGTACAAGGAGCTGCGTGCTACCGTAGCTTCCCTGAGGGTGGATTCTATTGCGGCAGCAGGCTATGGTGTTTCTAGAAGCAAGGCAGCCAGTGATATTGCCGCTGACAAGCTGAAGCTGAACTGGCAGCCGGTCAAGGGTGCAGCCCAAAATGTCAAGGAAGGTGACGTGCTTTCCCTGCGGGGCCGCGGACGGCTGGAGGTAGCCGAAGTCAGGGGACAGACAAAAAAGGGGCGCATAGGCGTACTCTTGAAACGATATTATTGATTGTAGGGAGGCAGTATTATGCTGACACCGGTAGATATTCACAACAAGGAGTTTTCCCGCAGCTTTCGCGGATTCAATCAGGAGGAAGTAGACGATTTTCTTGACCAGGTAGTCAATGATTATGAGATGCTTTATCGTGATAACCATCAGATGAAAAAGGAAATCGAGCTGTGCAATAAGCAGCTTGACCAGTATCATCAGCTGGAAAAGAATTTGCAGGATACGCTGCTGGTAGCCCAGCGCACTGCGGATGAGGTAGTAAATACCGCCAATGTCCGCGGCGAGGAGGTGCGCCAGGCAGCCAGGCAGGCCGGGGAAAATCTCAAGCGTGAGGCGGAGCTGTACGCAGAAAAGCTGAAGCAGGATACCGAGCGGGAGTGCAAGCGCAAGATTGAGGCAGCAGCGGCGCAGGTACGTGCCGCTGTGGCAGAGTACGAGCGCATCGTCAGGGAAAGGCGGCAGTTTGTGGCAAAGATGCGCAACCTGATGCAGACAGAGCTGGGGCTGCTGGAGGAAGCTTACGATATTATGCCGGACAAGGTTCAGGAGAGAGCAGGTAAGGCAGCTGATGTCAAGGCTGCGGTGCAGTCTCAGCCAAAGGAGACATCTGAGGTGGCAGCCAGCGGTACGGCGGCTTCGGCAGCAAATGAGAGTGTTCCTGCCAGTGCTGAGCAGGAGCAGGCAGCTGAGGCGGTTCAGGCTGATGCTGGGAAGACTCAGGAGCCTGAGGGCATTCATGCCAGTGCGGCCAGCGTGGCTATTGCCGCTCAGATAGGCGTAACAGACAAGACCGTGCCTGTGGAAAGGGTATAGGTTAATAAAGGTATAGAGTAATTTAGTTTTGGAGGCTATAACAGGTGCCTTTAGGTATAGGAATTTTAGTTTTTATTATTGATCAGCTGGTAAAGCATCTGGTGGTGTCTACTATGCACCTGGGGCAGTCTTTGCCGGTTATCAAGGGAATTTTTCATATCACTTATGTATTAAATCCGGGAGCTGCCTTCGGCATGCTGGAGCATCAGCGCTGGTTTTTCATTCTGGTAGCCCTTGCAGCTGTCCTTTTGGGGGCGGCTTTTTACAAAAAGCTGCAGCAGGAGTCATTCCTGATGCGCAGCGGGGCAGGGCTGCTGCTGGGAGGTGCTGTTGGCAACCTGGCTGACAGGATTCAGAGCGGCCTGGTAGTGGACTTTCTTGATTTTCGCATCTGGCCTGTGTTCAATATTGCTGATATTGCCATCTGCGCCGGGGCAGGTATTTTGATTTTTGATATTTGGCAAAGGCGGAATGAAGATGAGATTTGCAGCTGATAAGGCAGGCGAGCGGCTGGATGTATTCCTGACCAGAATGCAGCCGGAGTTTTCCCGTTCCCATGTGCAGAAGCTGATTGCCAGCGGCAATGCCACCGTAAATCAGGCGGTGCGCAAGGGAAACTACAAGCTGAAAGCTGGCGATGCGGTGGAACTGTCCGTGCCGGAGCCGGAAAATACGGAAATTCTCCCGGAGGATATTCCGCTGGACATTCTTTATGAGGACAAGGATATAATCGTCATCAATAAGGCAAGAGGCATGGTGGTGCACCCGGCAGCAGGAGTGTTTTCCGGCACTCTGGTCAATGCCCTGATGCATCACTGCGAGGATTTGTCCGGCATCAACGGGGAAATCCGCCCGGGCATCGTCCACAGGCTGGACAAGGATACCTCCGGCGTCATGGTGGCAGCCAAGAATGACCAGGCCCACCTCAGCCTGGCAAAGCAGATTCAGGAAAAGACTGCTTTCCGCATCTATCAGGCGGTGGTCTGGGGCAACATCAAGGAGGAGTCAGGCATCATCCGGGGGGATATTGGCCGTGATGCTTCTGACAGAAAAAAAATGGCCATCGTCAGGGAAAACGGCAAGCCGGCTGTCACCCATTTCCGGGTGCTGGAGCGTTTTGGCGAGTATACGCTGACGGAGTGCAGGCTGGAAACAGGCCGCACCCATCAGATACGCGTCCACATGACCTATATCGGCCATCCGGTAGTGGGGGATCCAAAATATGGCACGGACAGGCACGGCAGGGTGAGGGGCAAGTTTGCCATCAAGGGGCAGGCATTGCATTCTGCCAGCCTGGAGCTTACCCATCCTGCTACCGGGGAAAGGCTGCGCTTTGCAGCCCCATTGCCGCAGGATATGCAGGAACTGATTAAGAAAATCAGGCGCAGATAAAAGGCGATTGAGGCAATTAAGAAAATTGATATAATTAACAAAATCAATAAAATCAATAAAATCAATATAATCAAGTCAGTTCATAGGAAGATGGAAATTTAGGTAAAGATAGGAGAGATAGGTATGCCAAATTTTGTAGATAAGACTGTCCTGATGGACACTCAGGGCATCAATCGCGCTTTGGTGCGTATTGCCCATGAGATTGTGGAAAAAAACAAGGGCCTGGAGGATATTGTGCTGGTGGGTATCCGTTCCCGTGGCGTGCCTCTGTCCGAGCGGGTGGCTGATGCCTTGGAAAAGATTGAGGGGAAGCGTCCGCCGGTGGGGGTACTGGACATTACCCTTTACCGTGATGATTTGTCCACCCTTTCTTATCAGCCTATCGTGCGGCCTACTGCCATGCCTGTGGATATTGACCGCAAGACCATCGTCCTGGTGGATGATGTGCTCTACACGGGGCGCACTATCCGCGCCGCCCTGGATGCCCTGATGGACATGGGGCGTCCTCATGCCATTCAGCTGGCAGTACTGGTTGACCGTGGCCACAGGGAGCTGCCAATCCGTGCCGATTATGTGGGCAAGAATGTGCCTACATCATCTAAGGAATCTGTCAGCGTACTGGTGGCAGAAATTGACAGCGAGGACAAGGTTGTGATCCGGGAGGAAGCCGAGGAATAATCAGGGGGAATAGTATATGAAGCTGGCAGTTTTGGATGGATATATGATGGGACATGGGGATGTTTCCTTTGCGCCTGTGGAGGCTCTTGGGGACTGTGCCTACTATGACAGCACTGATTATGCCAATCCGGCGGAAATCATTGAGCATATCGGTGATGCAGAGGTTATTCTCGTCAACAAGGTGCCGGTAACGGAGGAAATTTTTGCCGCGTGCCCTGATTTGAAGTTTATCTGTGAGACAGCAACCGGGTACAACAATATTGACTTGCAGGCGGCAAAGAAGCATGGGGTGATTGTCTCCAACGTGCCTACCTACGGAACTAATACGGTGGCGCAGTTTGCTATGGCCCTGCTTTTGGAAATCTGCAATGGCGTAGGCCATCATGCCGGGGAGGTGGCCAAGGGGCGCTGGAGCCAGTGCAAATACAACTGCTTTTGGGATTTTTCCAACATTGAGCTGGCTGGCAAGACTGTAGGCATTATCGGTGCAGGCAGGATTGGTATGGCCTTTGCCCGTATGGTGCAGGGCTTTGGGGCGGAGATTATCGCCGGGCATCCGCGGAAGGCGGGGCAGGACTTTGAGTATGGCAGGTATCTGACCTTGGATGAGGTCTATCAGCGTGCTGATATTATCTCCCTGCACTGTCCACTGACAGCCGAGACGGAAAAGATGATTAATGAAGCTACTATAGCCAAGATGAAGGATGGTGTTATCCTGATTAATACCAGCCGCGGCCAGCTGGTGGATGAGGCGGCATTGAGGGCAGCCTTGGACAGCGGCAAGGTGAGGGCTGCCGGTCTGGATGTAGTCAGTGCCGAGCCTATCCTGCCGGACAATCCGTTGTTGGGAGCAAGGAATTGCATTCTGACACCGCATATGGCATGGTCGGCTACCGAGGCACGCCAGAGGCTGATGGATGTATGCGTGGAGAATGTCAAGGCGTATATGGCTGGTCAGCCTATAAATGTGGTCAGCTGATAATATGGAAAATATCAGCAGTGATGAGGCACGCCTGTTGAGATTGGCAAAGCGTTCAGCACAGGACGGGTGATGATATTTACGATGTCCTTCTGATGCTGATGGCAGTGCGCATTATGGAAATCCCGGTTTTTTATCAGGGGAATATGGTTATATTGCGGCGAAGCTTTTTAGAGAAACTGCTGGCAGGCAGCCAGTAGAATAATGCGGTCAGGGCAGGCATTTACATTTTTCTTGCTCTGCTTGTGCTGCGTGCTCCTGTGATACGCAGCAGGATGCAGAAACAATCTGGCGATGCATTGACAGGCATTATGCTGGATGATTTGCAGGAAACTAACAATGGCATAGGCAGGGATGATTTTACACAAATTTTTCCGTTGGAACGCAATACCTTCTTCCTGGGGATGAAGCTCCTTGGGGAGAAGCTGCAGCTGGTGAATATATTCAAGCAAATGAACACTAAGATTGCATATTATCGTACAAATCAGAAGAAAGCGGAATATGTAAAGGGGAGGCGATTTGTGTGAGTAGTATTGCAGATAAGATTATGCGCATCACAAAAGATGCTTTGAAGGAGGATACTGAGGAAAATTGGAAACAAGAGGAGATATACCGTCATTGGTGTGGTACTCCTGATATTGTGAACCGTATGCTCAGACAAATGAAGAAAGCAAAGCATGATGGCGAAGATTGTACTAAAAAGTAGTTAATATAGACAACTAGAATTTGATACAAACTAAAAGGACATCCGTAATGGTGGAACAGTATGACCCAAATATTTGATTGTACTACATTAAAAGGAGGATTTTGATGTTTGATTTAGAGGACACCACGCTGGATAAATTTGTCAAGATAACGGTTGTGGGTGTGGGCGATGGCGGTATTAAATCTGTCAATCGTATGATAGAGCGCGGGCTGGAAAACGTGGATTTTATCGCTATTGACAGCGATGCCGAGACATTGCTTAAATCTGTGGCCCCAAAACGGGTGCAGATTGGTGAGAAAATGCCCGGGGGACAAGGACCTAACGGACAGCCGGAAACGAGCGAGGGACTTGCCGAAGAGTCTCGTGAAGATATACTTGACTCTTTGCGGAGCGCGGACATGGTGTTTGTTGTCGCTGGGATGGGCAGAGATACAGACAGCGGGGGCGCCTCGGTGGTTGCAGGTTGCGCCAAAGAGTTGGGGGCGCTGACTGTGGCTTTGGTGACGGAACCTTTCTGCGCCAAAGAAAAGGAAGTAGCGTCAAAGGATGCGTTTGTCATTGACAAATTAAAAGAGCAAGCCGATGCCGTAATTACTGTTTCTCACCAATGCCTTTGGGAAATTAACGGCCAAGATACATCTATAGAAGAAGCTGTTCGCGCTGCCGACAATATATTATATCAGATTGTGAAAGGTATTGGTGACATTATCGGCCAGTCCGGTATCGACAATTTGGATTTTGTTGATGTAAAATCCATACTGGCTAATTCCGGCACGGCGTTTATTGGCTTTGGCGAGGCTGTCGGTGAAAATTCGTCCCTTGCGGCAGTCAAAACGGCCATAGAGTCACCGCTTTTGAAAGGGCTAAAGGGAGCGAGGGCCATCTTGATGAATATTGTTGGTTCTAGCAGTTCCATTGGCGGTATGATTGAAGTCAACGAAGCTACAACAGCCATACAGGAACTGGCGCATCAGGATGCAGAAATCATCTGGGGGGTTACAACGGACGAAGCCATGGGAGAAAAAGCAAGTGTCATCGTAATAGCCACGAAACTGGCGGAAGATAGCGATGAGGTGGAAGTATAAAGCTAAATAGGGAGATGAAATTGGTATATAGAGATTTTTGATGTGTTTGGCTGTGAAAGAACTATGAATTGCTGCTGTGCTATGTTGAACATTAACATAGCACAGCAGTTTATATTTTCATACGATATGGATGTTTAATTTGTGCAGATTTTATGAGTTAGGGAAAATGTATTATGTATATTTTGAATTTATTAGGTGTTAAGCAGGATTTTCATAAGCAATGTAGAATATGATCCTTTGGGAAATGTTGTAAATGTAAAACCTGATTTATTATTTGGGAGGGTGTGCAGATAATGGCAAAAACAACTGAGATTTATGATGACATTTTAAGTTTAGTGAATAAGTTAATATGTTCCATGGAGACTCCTACAGATGATGAGAATATTAATGCCGCTAAACAAGAAACTTTAGAGGTTTTAAAAAAGCTTAATCAGGAGATAGACGAAGAATATGCGTCCCTAAAAAAGAACAGCGAGTGGAAGCGTTTTATGATCGCATTTTATGGTGAGACTAATGCTGGCAAGTCTACGATTATTGAAGCATTACGCCTTGCTATGCATGAAAAGACCAAACTGGAAGCACAGCACAATTTTTTTGCACTGCAAAAGCAATACGACATTAGTGAGGAGGCTTTTGACGTAATTCGAGAAAAAATCCTCAGGTTAAAGGATTTGATTTTGGATTTAGAGAAAAAAACAGAAGAAATCAAAAAAGATTTGCAGGACGTAAAATCTGAGAGCTGTGCTCTAATTAGTGACCTGGAGAAAAAAGTGCAGGAAGAACGGCAAAATTGGTCCATAATTGAAAAAATAATTCATTTTTTCATAAAAAGTGATCTGCAAAAAGAACTTGTTTATCAGAAAAAAGAGACTGCAATTGCTATAAATGATATAACAAAAAAGCATGAAGCTGCCGAAAAAGAGTTAAATCAGACAAAATTGGATTATGCTGCTGCGCAAAGCAAAGAACATCAAATGGTTGAAGAAAGCAAAAAACTTGAAGTGTTTGCCGATGGCATTATTATAGGTACAGGTGAGTCTGATTATACAAAAACCAATACTACTTATGAATTCAATTGCAATGGCTTGGAATTTGATTTAATAGATGTGCCAGGCATTGAAGGAAATGAAGGTATTGTCAAGGATTCAATTTTAGAGGCTGTACAAAAAGCACATGCTGTCTTCTATGTAACTAATAAGCCTACAGCACCGCAAACTGGTGATGGACGAGAAGGCACATTGGAAAAAATTCAAAAGCACCTAGGTGCACAAACTGAGGTATGGACTATCTACAATAAACGTGCCAATAATCCAATTCAACTGGAGGGTGAGCTGCTTACTGATGAAGAAGGTGATGCATTGCAAAACCTGCATAACGTTATGACCAGCAAATTAGGGACGGAACATTATCGTGGCGAAATTGCTATAAAAGGCTTTCCTGCTTTTTTGTCTGTGGCTCAATGCCTTGTTCCCGGAAGCAAGGAAATGCGTAGTCAGAATAAGTTCCTCAGAAAACTGGACAGGGAGGAAATGATGGTTTCCTCTGGTCTCAAGGAATTTATAGACCTGTTTCCGGATACCATAGTAGGTGATTGGAAAAAGAAAATTATTATTTCTAATTATAACAAGGCACTTGAAACCTTGCGTCAAGTAATTGCCAAATTAAAAAGTCTTCAGAATAACAAATTTATTCCACTGGAGAAGAATTTACGCCGTATCCACCGCGATGCAAAGCAGCAGCTCGAAAATCTTGTAGATTCATTACATTATAGCCTGCAAAGCATAAAAAGCGATGTTATAGGTGATTTTGAAAGTAATGCACGCTCTGAAATTTATGATGTAATTTCTAGTGATGTAGGTAATGATACGTTTAAATATAATCTGCAAAATATTCTCGAAAAAAATCAGAAGGCCTTAGAGCAGGAATTCACGAGGTGTATACAAGAAAGAACAGCGTTGTTCAAAGATGAAATTGAAGAGGTTATAGAGCGATATAAGAGCCATTTGGATGATACAATATGTACGTATGATTCCATAGATATTGGTGAGATCAATTTGAAAATTAATATCAATAGTGGCATTGATAAATTAGCAGTTTTAGGGGCTATCATGAGTGCTATAGCAGTGTATTCTGCCACGGGACCTGTAGGTTGGGTTTTAGGCGGAATTAGCTTAGTTATAAGTATTGCAAAAGCAGCCTGGGGATTTTTTAATCATAGCTATAGACGAGAGCAGCAGCGCAAGAGTGCCGATGAGAATATAAGGAATGTATCACGGGATATTAGCAATTCCCTGGAAAAATATTTGCAGGAATTGAGTAATAAGGTGGCAGCTGCTATGCCAAAATTAGAGAATGACTTGAAACAGCCGATGATTGCTGTACAGAGCATCAATAAGGCATTGTCTGATGCGCAAAATGAATTTTCTAATATGATTATCATTACAGAGGAGAGTATGCTTAATGAATAATACAGAAACTTTAAAGAATTTTCGCGAAAAAAATGACAAAGCTGTTGAAATTCTGGAAAAATTGAAGGAAATTATATCAAATGGCACAAAACTGGGGCTGGCAATATCGCCAGCTGTTATCAAGAAAATTGAGCGTGTAACTGAAATGATGGGAGAGAACCAAAAATTAAAGGTGGCTCTTATAGGTGGTTTTTCAGAAGGAAAAACATCTATTGCTGCAGCATGGTTAGGCAGAATTGACAAATCCAGCATGAAAATCTGTCAGCAGGAGTCTTCAGATGATGTCAATGTCTATGATGTTGATTCGGAAATAGAATTAATTGACACTCCCGGCTTATTTGGCTTCAAGGAAAAGTATAATGATGACGAACGTATTGTGGAGAAATATAAGGATATTACTAAAAAATATGTTAGTGAAGCTCATTTAGTATTATATGTTATGGATCCAACCAATCCAATAAAAGCTAGTCATAAGGATGATTTGCAATGGCTGTTCAGGGATTTAGGCTTATTGTCGCGTACGGTATTTGTTTTGAGCCGTTTTGATGAAGTAGCAGATATGGAAGATGATTGGGAGTATAATGATACTCTCAATATAAAGAAAGAGAATGTTCTTGGACGCTTAAAAGACATGATAGGACTGACACCGGAAGAAGCTGATACGGTAGAGATTATTGGTGTTGCAGCTAATCCTTTTGGCAAAGGAATGGAGTATTGGTTAAATCATATAGAACAATTAAAGGAACTATCCAAAATAGATAATCTTCAACAAGCTACTGCTAAAACAATTGAGCGTAAAGGCGGCTTTTTCCCTATTGTTTACGAAGCCCAGAAAAGTGCAATTAATGACATTTTAACTGGCAATGTTGAAAGAATTGAGTCAACCGCTGCAGAAATTGAAACAGCATTGGAAGCATATAAAGATAATGTAAGCATCGCCAGAAAAAATTTGATTAATATAACAGCAAAAGGAAATATTGTACAGGGCAACCTGATAAAATTTGTTTCCAGATATATTGGTGGATTAAAAGCACAGGTTAATGGCTGCGGCATGAGTACATTTCAAAGCTTTATTGATGCGGAAATAGGCAAAGAAGGCTGTATTATGTATGCTACCATTCAAAATGAATTTAATACGCAGCTTAAAACTGTCGAAGTAGCTTTGGAACACGCAACTTTGGAATTTAATGCTGATTTTGAACAGTTTGATTCGACCATGGAAATAATGGGAAAACAGGGATTGGATTATCTCAGATCAAGCGGTGCTGTAAGTGCAAAAAATATTTTAGCAGTGCGTGATGGCATTAAAGGCTTGGGAAAAATGCTTGGCACAGATTTGGGCGGATTATTGAAATTTAAGCCGTGGGGAGCTACCAATTTAGCTAGCCATTTAACTAATGCACTGCAAGTTGTTGGTATTATTATGGAAATATGGGATTCCTATAAAAAAGCGGAAGCAGAAGAAAAGTTCAGGAATGCTGTGAAGGGGATGAACGATGATTTTGATAAAACTCAGCAGGAGCTGTTATCCATGTTACAAGGCGATGATTTTATAGAAAGGTCATTTCCGGAATATGTAGACTTAAAGGAAAAGGTTGAAAATGGAGAAATGTGCATTAAGGAGATTGAAGCAAAAAAAGTAGATGTTGAGCAATGGGTTGAGGAGTGCAAAAAAATTGCCTCTGTATGCAATGTGTTGTAAAATTTGAGTGATTCGTTAGAAGGAAATGCTGTATTAATATAATTAGTCAGCATTTCTTTTTCTGTTCATATTTGCTATACTATTAGCAGATGGCAATATTTACAGGTTTGGAAACAAAATAACGAGTTTTTCCGCTATGTTTATCACTGTCTGAAAGGAAGTGTTTTTTATGCTGCTTTTAACTTATTATGGCCATTCAGCTTTTGCCCTGAGTGATGGCAAGGATAAATTGCTGTTTGATCCGTTTTTTTCCGGCAATCCTTTGGCAACTACCACGGCGGATGTAGTGACCTGCAACTATATTCTGGTGTCTCATGGTCATGCCGACCATCTGGGGGATGCACCTGCTATTGCAGCGCGTACCGGGGCTATGGTGATTGGCACCCCGGAGATTCTGGAGACATGCAGGGCAGAAAATGGCCACGGCATGAATATCGGCGGCAGTGCCAAATTCAGCTTTGGCAGCGTGTATATGACCAGGGCTATTCACAGCAGTGGCGTGCCTGGGCTGCTGTCCTGCGGCTTTGTGGTAAATATTGCTGGCAAGAATGTTTATTTTGCCGGTGATACTGCCCTTTTCAGCGATATGGAGCTCATTGGGAAGCGGTTTAGGCTGGACTGCGCCCTGCTGCCAATCGGGGATAACTACACCATGGGCGTTGAGGATGCGGCTTATGCTGTCAAGCTTTTGCAGCCGAAGCATGTGATTCCTGTGCACTATAACACCTGGCCTGTGATTGCTGCCGAGCCTGAGCGTTTCAAGGAGCTGGTGGAAAAGGACACTGATTCCCAGGTGCATATTCTGGCACCGGGGGATGCTCTGGATATGGATAAGCTATGAAAAGCAATTCGGATATGAATTTCGCGTCGTGTAAAAATGATAAAACGGCAGCCAGGGAAAAGCTGCTGGTACTGCTGGGCCCTACTGCCTCCGGCAAGACGGCTTTGTCCATCAACCTGGCGAAAGCCCTTGGTACGGAGATTATCTCCGGGGATTCCATGCTGGTGTATAAGGGCTTCGACATCGGCTCAGCAAAGCCTACTAAAGAAGAAATGTCAGGCATCCGGCATCACATGATTGATATCCTGCCCCCTGATGCCAGCTTTAACCTGATGGATTTTTTGCAGCAGGCAAAGGCGATTATCACCCGGCTCAATCAGCAGGGTAAGATTCCCTTGCTGGTGGGAGGGACAGGGCTGTACATCCAGTCCCTGCTGGAGGGCTATGAGCTGAACAGCCAGAGTGAGGATGCAGCATATCGCAATTATCTGGAAAAGCTGGCGGAGGAAAAGGGCAGGGAATATGTACATGGTATGCTGGCGAAGGTAAATCCCCAGGCGGCAGCCAGGCTGCACATAAATGATTTTCGCCGCATTATCCGGGCTCTGGAGGTGCACCATCTGGGCGGAGAGCAGCTTTCTCAGAAAAAATCCAGAGAATTGGTGTATGATTGTTATGTGGCTGGCTTGACATGGCGGCGTGATAAATTGTATGATAGAATAAATCAACGAGTGAATATAATGGTTGAACAGGGCTTGCAGCAGGAGATTATCAATCTGCTGGAGTCAGGTGTAGCACCGGATGTGCAGGCCATGAAGGGCATTGGCTACAAGGAGCTGCTGCCTGTGCTGACAGGCAATGATGTGGACATGGACACGGGCCTGCAGCAGGCTGTGGCAAAAATCCAGCAGAACAGCCGTCATTTTGCCAAGCGCCAGCTGACCTGGTATCGCCGTATGCCGTATATTCACTGGTACCAGCCGGAGCTATACAAGAATACCGGCATGCTGGCAGATAATCTGCTTTGGGATGTACAACGTTGGATTAATAAATAATAATTTTATACTGCATAGGAGAGGGAAATTATGACAAAGGCAATCAATTTACAGGACAGCATTTTAAACCAGGTTCGCAAGGAGAATATCAGCGTTATTATTCACCTTGTCAATGGCTTTCAGATTAAGGGATTCGTCAAGGGCTTTGACAATTTTACTGTGATTATGGACTCACTGGGCAAGCAGCAGCTGGTATATAAGCATGCGATTTCCACCATTACCATGAGCCGCCCGGTGGATAATTTTGAAAAGAAGGCTGAAAGTGCCGAGCGTGCGTAACAGGCAGCTGACAGCATGAAATATATGAATGACAAGGATGGCAGGCAGAGGGGCTTTGAGGTCGTCTCTGCCTACATGGAAAAGGGCATTGAACTGCCAGTTAGAAAGACCGGCTCCAGCGCGGGCTACGATATTCAGGCGGCTGAGGATGTGACTCTGCTTCCGCATCAGGTTACGCTGGTGCCTACGGGGCTGAAGGCGTATATGCAGCCTGATGAATATCTTGGGCTGCATGTGCGCTCAGGCTTTTCCATCAAAAATCAGGTGAGCTGCATTAACAGCCAGGGGATTATTGATGCGGACTATTATAACAATCCTGATAATGAGGGGCATATTATGCTGCCCCTTATTAATCATGGGGAAAAAGCAGTGAAAATAGCCAGAGGCATGCGGGTTGCCCAGGGCATTTTTTATCGCTATCTTCTGGTGGATGGTGATAGGGCAGGCTGTGGCGCAGGGCGCGGCGGCGGATTTGGCTCTACGGGAGACAGGTAGCTATGGATATGGGGTTTGATTTGTTTTCTGCGGCAGCTGCCGAGGAGGAAAGCAGGAGCAAGGCGAAGTACGAGCCGCTGGCCCAGCGGATGCGCCCGAGGAATTTTGATGAATTTATCGGGCAGGAGGAGGCCATGGGCAAGGGCAGGTATCTCCGGCGGATGATTGAGCAGGATATGCTCCCTTCCATGATTCTTTTTGGCCCGCCGGGAACCGGCAAGACTACCATTGCCATGATGATTGCCGGTATCACCAACAGTCATTTCAAGCGGCTGAATGCTGTGTCCTCGGGCATCGGGGATATCAGGAAGATTGTGGATGAAGCTGCGGAGCAGCGCAAGTTTTATCAAAAGCACACTATCGTATTTATAGACGAGATTCATCGCTTCAATAAAGGACAGCAGGATGTATTGCTTCCCTATGTGGAGGATGGCAGGCTGATTTTGATCGGCGCCACCACGGAAAATCCTTTTTTTGAGGTGAATCATGCCCTTTTGAGCAGGGTGCGCATCGTGCGGCTCTCTGCCCTGTCCGATGATGATATCCGCAAGCTTTTGACGCAGGCACTGACGGATTGCCAGCGTGGCCTTGGCAGCCAGCAGCTTTCCTGTGACGGGGAAGCAATGACCGCCCTGATACGCCTCTCCGGCGGTGACGGGCGCATGGCATTGAACCTTTTGGAGCAGGCGGCCTCCATGACGGAGGATGGGGCTGTGATTGATATGGAACTTTTGGAGAGCCTTTTCGGGGAGCGCATCCAGTGCTATGACAAAAATGGCGATAACCATTATGATACGGTTTCTGCCTTTATCAAGAGCATGCGGGGCAGCGATCCCGATGCGGCGGTTCATTATCTTGCCCGTATGATTGCCGGTGGTGAGGATCCCAATTTCATTGCCCGCAGGGTGGCGATATGTGCCGCCGAGGATGTGGGCAACGCAGACCCTATGGCACTGGTGGTGGCAATGGCGGCTGTGCAGGCCGTGCAGTTCGTAGGCATGCCTGAGGGGCGTATTCCCCTGGCAGAGGCTGTGACCTATGTGGCTTCGGCACCAAAGAGCAATGGGGCCTATATGGCCATTGACGAGGCGCTGGCTGATGTGCGCAGGGCGGATTGCGGTGCTGTGCCTGCCCATCTCAGGGACTCCCATTACAAGGGTGCTTCAAAGCTGGGGCATGGTCTGGACTATATCTATCCTCACAACTATCCGGGAAATTTTGCTTTGCAGCAGTATCTGCCGGATAAAATCAGGGACAAGGTTTATTATCATCCTTCTGACAATGGGCGTGAGCGTTATATCAGGGAATATCTGGCCAAATGCTGGCCGAAGCGCAAGCGGTAATAAAGATACCGGAATACTAGAATATTTACAGCTCATAACGGAAGGCAAAGGAGATTTTCTTGATGGCTACGATGACGGAATGTGAATTAAAGGCCGGTGTAATCTTTGGTGATGGCAATACAGCCGAATATGTCTACATGCCTGCCAGCGAACTGGGAGTGGATAAGCCCCTTTGCGTGTATGAGCAGGGCGAGGACAGGGAGGATGTGGATTTGCGGGAAGCCATGGCGATTATACGCCGTCGCAGCCTGCGTCACGCGGTGCATCCCCGGCTGGGCAGCAATTCCTGCTAAATGTCTGAATATCTAAATATATGAATATATGTTGAAATATGCATAATACGCAGAGTATGTCGGGTGGTATATCCTGATAAGCAGATGAGTATTATATATCTTTGGGACTAAAGTAGCATTTAGTCCCTTTTTTAGTGCTTTTTTAGAAATTCTCCCAATTACCTATTGACATACTAGACAAATAGGCTTAATATACAAGCATAAGGTTTGAACCACATAGTAAAAGATTAAAGCATTAAGGAGGCGAAGGGTATGCAGAGATTGGCAAGGCTTTCAGCCTGGCACCAGAGCACTTTCGTCATGTGTAGGAAAGATGAAGCTATTGGATGAAATTATTCTGAGTTATACCGGGGCATGATGAGCAGTGCGGAGAGCACTGATTAAAGCCTGGTAAGTTAGTAAAAATAAATTGTATTGAAATGAGGTATTTATTATGAGCAACTATAAATTTGAGACATTGCAGTTACACGTTGGACAGGAGCAGCCGGATCCGGCTACTGATGCGAGGGCGGTGCCTATTTATCAGACTACCTCCTATGTTTTTAGAAATTCCGCTCATGCGGCAGCCCGTTTTGGCCTGGCTGATGCAGGCAACATCTATGGCCGTCTGACCAACTCTACCCAGGGTGTCCTGGAGAGCCGCGTAGCTGCCCTGGAGGGCGGTGTGGCAGGCCTGGCAGTGGCAAGCGGTGCTGCAGCTATTGACTACACTATTCAGGCTCTTGCCGGGGAAGGTGACCACATCGTTGCCCAGAAGACCATCTACGGCGGCAGCTTCAACCTGCTGGCACATACCCTGCCTCGCTATGGCATCAAGACTACCTTTGTGGATGCCCACAGCCTGGAGGAGGTAGAGGCCGCTATCCAGCCTAACACCAAGGCAGTATATCTGGAAACTCTCGGCAATCCGAACAGCGATATTCCTGATATTGAGGCAGTGGCAAAGATTGCCCACAAGCACGGCCTGCCGCTGGTAATTGATAACACCTTTGGTACTCCGTACCTGATTCGTCCGATTGAGTATGGTGCTGATATCGTGGTACATTCCGCTACCAAGTTCCTGGGCGGTCATGGTACTTCCCTGGGCGGCGTTATTGTAGACTCCGGCAAGTTCGATTGGAAGGCAAGCGGCAAGTATCCTGCTATCGCTGCACCGAACCCTAGCTACCATGGTATTTCCTTTGCTGATGCAGTAGGTCCTGCTGCCTTTGTTACTTACATCCGGGCAATCCTGTTGCGTGACACCGGTGCAACTATTTCTCCTTTCAATGCCTTCATCATTCTGCAGGGCGTGGAAACCCTTTCCCTGCGGGTAGAGCGTCATGTGGAGAACACCAAGAAGGTTGTTGAGTTCCTCAGCAAGCATCCTTTGGTGCAGAAGGTAAACCATCCATCCCTGCCTGACCATCCTGACCATGAGCTGTACAAGAAGTATTTCCCTAACGGTGGTGCTTCTATCTTTACCTTCAATATCAAGGGCGGTCAGAAGGAGGCTCATGCTTTCATTGACAATTTGGAGATTTTCTCCCTGCTGGCAAATGTAGCAGATGTAAAGAGCCTTGTTATCCATCCTGCTACCACTACTCATTCCCAGCTGACTGAGGAGGAGCTTACCGACCAGGGCATTTATCAGAATACCATCAGGCTTTCTATCGGTACTGAGCATATTGATGACATCATTACCGATCTGGAAAAGGGCTTTGCAGCCGTAAAGTAAGCCCGAATGTTGTTACTTTAACTTTGACATCTCTCTTACAAACATAAAAACATACAGTGGACAAAAACAGGCGGTTACAGCCTTCACCTTGCGGGAGTGGAGCTGTGGCCGCCTGTTTGCCTAATGAATCATTTGTTTTACAGATATCATTTAAGCCAGTTTGTCTTCCTGCCAGCAGATATATACTGCCAAAATACCATTGTCCAAAGCTATGCTGATTTTTTCCCCGGCTGCTTCGTTGCTGACTGCATAAGGAAGCCCCTGGGTGAGCTCCGCATCCTGCAAGGGCCAGTATACTCCCTGAATGGTAACGCCGGAGGCTGCCGCTGTCAGGGGAAGCAGGGAAATTGCCCTGGCATGCCTTCTTAATGTCAGGGTGATTTTTTCCTTGCCGCGCAGAAAAAATACCGTTTCCTGCTCATCGGCAATACAGCCCTGGATATTGCTGTGCCCAAAGGAAAAAATGGTACTGTAGGCGTGGTCAAAACGGCCTCCCATAGCACCCGTCAGAACTACATATTTTTGCTCTGCTGCTGCCATCTCCAGTGCCAGCTGGGTATCGGTATAATCCTTTTTGACAGGGAATTTCGCAATGGGAACCTTGTTTTCTTCCGCCCACTGCCAGGACTGTTCTGTTGCGCTGTCACCATCGCCGATGAGCCTCAGCGGCACAAGCCCGGCACGGTGACAGCAGTCTATGCCGCGGTCAATGCACCACAGCTGCCTGCCGCTGGCTGCCTGGCACAGCCAGTTAGGTGCCGGTGCCCTGCCGCCACCTGCCAAAAGCAGCTCCCCCGGGGGCAGGGGAGCGGAATAGCCGACATACACCTCCGGCAATGATATTGCATTCTTTTCGGTTGTATTTAACTGCATTTTTGCCTCCCTGCATAATCTCTATATCTATCGGCTGCCCTTGTTATTTTGAATGATAAGGACATTTTTTTCATTACAAATATATTTTCTTATGATAGTTTCCCGGTGTCAATACCTGCTTCAAAAGTATTTAAGTAAGATTTAATTTCACTATTTATAAGCATGTATTTGACTTGTTATAAAAGCTATAAAATCAAAATGAATAAATTTTCCTAAAATAAAAGATATTTCCAATAAAAACATGCAATACAGCCGATTTTTATGCTATAATTAGCGTAAAGGTGCATTTTATTATTTATTGACAAATGATGAAAAATCTGTTATTCTTTGGTTAGAATTAAATAATAATTATTATTTATAAATAACAGATGTCTATATAGCCAGGTTTTGTTTTATTGTGGGGGAAGCTGGCCAGGGAGAGTGTGTATCTGTTATGAGTATGAGTGTGTATTATGTTTAAGGGGGGGCATTGTGTATGGAGCATTTGGCGTTAAGTATCAGGGTTCCGATTGAACAGGATAATCCCAGCATTGTCCGGGACAATGCAAAGTGCATCAAATGTGGCATGTGTAAGGAGATTTGTACCAATCAGATTGGTGTGCACGGTACATATACCTTTGAGGAGACTGACGGGCTGGCAGTCTGCATCAACTGCGGCCAGTGTGCCAATGTATGCCCGGTGGACAGCATTACTGAGCGCTATGAGTATCCAGATGTGAGGGCTGCCGTGCAGGATAAGAACAAGGTAGTGATTGTCAGCACCTCGCCGTCTGTCAGGGCTGCTCTGGGCGAGGAGTTCGGCATGGCTGACGGCAGCTTCGTGCAGGGGAAGATGGTAGCACTCCTGAGAAAGCTGGGTGCCGACTACGTGCTGGATACCAATTTTGCCGCTGACCTGACTATCGTAGAGGAAGCTAGCGAGCTGATTGAGCGTGTCACCAAGGGGACAGCACCGCTGCCTCAGTTTACCAGCTGCTGCCCGGCATGGATAAAGTACGCTGAAATATATCATCCCGAAATCCTGCCGCATATTTCCACAGCCAAGAGCCCTATAGGCATGCAGGGGCCTACCATCAAGACCTATTTCGCCAAAAAGATGGGCATTGACCCGGCAAAGATTGTCAACGTGGCACTGACACCATGTGTTGCCAAGAAATTTGAAATCCGCCGGGAGGAAATGAAGGCTGCGGCAGATTATTTGCAGGCTGAAGGCATGCGTGACATGGATTTTGTGATTACCACCCGGGAGCTGGCCAAATGGGGCAGGGAAGAAGGCATTGATTTTGATTCCCTGGAGGACAGTGACTTCGACAAGTTCATGGGAGAGGCATCCGGTGCGGCTGTCATCTTTGGCAATACCGGCGGAGTTATGGAGGCTGCCCTGCGGACGGCCTATGAATATATCACCGGGGAAACTGCTCCTGATGTACTTTTCCAGCTGGAGCCTGTCCGTGGCTACGATGGCATCAAGGAAGCGGAGCTGAAGGTAGGTAACCTGGATGTGCGGGTGGCTATTGTATATGGTACTGCCAATGCGGAAAAGCTGCTGGCAGACATCAGGAACGGCACGAAGCAGTACCACTTTGTGGAGGTCATGACCTGCCCGGGAGGCTGCATCGGTGGCGGCGGCCAGCCGAAGGATCTTGACAAGGACAGGGATGAGGTGCGGAAGTCCCGCATCGCCAGCCTGTATGCCCAGGATGCTGCCATGAGCCTGCGCAAGAGCCATGAAAATCCTGACATCAAGGCGATTTATGAGGAATTTTACGACAAGCCGCTCAGTGAGCTGGCGGAGAAAATGCTTCATACATCTTATGAGGACAGGAGCAGTATTATCAATAGGAAAAATACCCCTGCTGCTCAGGCAGGGACTCAGGAGAAAACAGTAAAAGGAGAGAATAATATGAAGACATGGAAGTGCAAGATTTGTGGTTATGTTTATGAGGGTGACAGCCTGCCGGCAGATTTCAAGTGCCCTATCTGCAAGCAGCCGGCAACTTCTTTTGAGGAGGTTAGTGCTCCAAAGGCAGACGCTGCCCAGGGCAACAAGTATGCCGGTACTCAGACGGAAAAGAACCTGCACACTGCCTTTGCCGGTGAGTCTCAGGCGAGAAACAAGTACACTTATTTTGCCTCTGTGGCACAGGGAGAGGGCTTTGAGCAGATTGCTGCCCTGTTCCTGAAGACTGCCGAGAATGAAAAGGCTCACGCCAAGATGTGGTTCCAGGAGCTGGGCGAGCTGGGAGATACCAAGGCAAATCTCGCAGCAGCTGCCGAGGGCGAGAATTATGAGTGGACTGATATGTACGATGGCTTTGCCAAGACTGCCGATGAAGAAGGCTTCCCTGAGCTGGCAGCCAAGTTCCGCGCTGTAGGAGCAATTGAGAAGCACCATGAGGAACGTTATCGTGCCCTGCTGAAGAACATTGAGCTTTCCCAGGTGTTTGAAAAGAGCAAGGTGCAGGTATGGGAGTGCCGCAACTGCGGGCATATTGTAGTGGGCACCAAAGCACCTGATTCCTGCGAGGTCTGCGGCTATGCCCAGAGTTACTTTGAGCTGAATACAGAGAATTATTAATTTGCATTAGAGTATGTCTATTGGGGAATAGCAATTACATCCGATAAGTATAAATTATCGGATGTAATAACCTGCAATAGCTTGGGGTAACATGCAATAACTTGTCTATGCCCTATTTTACTGGTTTTCTCATGTCGGTGTGCTGATTAGTTGATGTATATATGTTGAGCTAAAAACGTGCTTGCAAAAAATTCTTTGGGAAAATTTTTGCAAGTTTTTTGTTGCTTGTTACTTTTGCAAGAACTAATCGGATGTATAACTTTTGCAAACTCAGCGCCATATCAGTCATCAGTCATCAGTCACCATGAATACACCACTTTAGCATAAACACGTTTATCATCTATATCGTAGTCAGCACCAACTCCGATATACCGACCGCTTTTGCTGACTTTCCACTGATGAGTATATCCTATGGCTTTTTCCCATGGCTGGTACTCAATTGTGTTTATATGTTTCTTGTACGCTTGGATATTGTATTGGTTCAATGTCACAGGTGTATTGTCAGTAATAGCTTCAGCCGTCTGTGAAGCTTCAGATGGCAGTATCTTGTCGGTTGTATCAGTAGAAGTTGTGTCTCTGGTGACAATCGAAAAATCAGCTTCTGCACGCTTCCTGGCACTTTCGGTTGCCTCATTCAAGTTCGCTCCGGTAGCCTGTACAATATAAACCGGCACTTGTTCTGTAGTGCGTATCTCTTTTATAACCGTGGCCACCTCTTTTTCTTGTTCGGCATCCAGTTTTACATCTGCGCCCTCAGCAGCCTGATGTACGCCTGCAGCAGTTTCTGCTTTTTCCTGTGTTGAAAACATTACCTTGTCAGTCTCCTGCTTTTGCATATAGTTATGGTATATAAGCAATAATACGGCTATAGTCAACGCAATAGTAACGATATGTTCTTTTATAAAATTAATAATCTTTGCCATGTCTTCACCTTCTTAAATGAACAGGCGGCTTTTACACCGCCTGAACAAAATTACATTATGATAAGCATATTTTTTCAATTTGCGCCCTTACTTCCAAATCGTACAGATACTGCCCCATCAAACTTTTCTGATGTTTCAGTAATTCTAATGGACAGTTCGGCGTAAACGGCAAAGTACCGGCTTCATATTTCACAACCATATCATGCAATTTTTGGTATCTGATTTTCAGCTGAAAATACTCTGCTCTAAAGCGCTCCTTAAAATCTTCGCTATTCATCATCTCAATAGTATCTGCTAAAATCATTTCATGAACACTCCCTCTGATTCTTGTACCAGTTAGCCTTGCCCCTCAGCACATCACCTCCACGACTGCCATCGGTAGCCCACGGCTTGTAAGACGGGCTCTCGCTGGTGCCCAGGTATTCAAGGTCACCGCGGGTATCTCCGTCGCCGTAGCTGTCATTCCACCATGCATACGGCTTATGGGTGCCAACACCGCCATCTTCGTTGTTGGCAGCCTCCCCGTGTGTTAAAATATGGCACTTGTCAATGGTCAGCCACAGAGCAGTGGCAACCCTATCAATAACCTGAGCCATAACTTCTATCTGCTTTGCGGTGGGTGGAAATCCGCCAAGGCTGGCAGAGCCACCGCCATAGCAGCAGCAAAGAGCGATGCCGATGGAGCCGGTATTTCTCCGCCAGGTGTGGCTTTTAGTCTCCGACAAATCATCAGTAGTCACATAGATGCTGCCATCTCCCATGATATTGATGTGATAATCCTCAAATACAGTGGTATGATTGCCAGCCGTCCAGTGCAGGTAGATTTTCGGCTCCCTGCCTTCAGCTTTCGCCTTGCTCCAGATAGTTTCTCTAGCGGATGCCGCCATATTCTCAACTTCATCAATTGTTACTTCTCTTTTCATCCTTTTACTCTCCCTTCCCTGACCTGCTTCAATGTAGATTTCAGCCTATTCGGTATCGGCACGCCAGCATTTGCGATATTCTCTGTTATGGACAGGCACTCGTTGGCCAAATAGAAATACAGCACCATCGGCATTACCAGCTCCGTGCCTATAACCGCATCCATGATATGCCCCATGGACACCATGAGCAGTATCAGCACTTTTTTCACGATGCCCCTAAAGCCGATACGGCTGTCCAGGGAAAGAGCCGGGCAGAAAAAGGATGCTGATACGCCTGTGATGTAGTCAATAATCATAGCAATTAACAGCCCCTCGAGCCCTACGGACCAGCCGCCGAATAAGTGAGTTACAATCAGGCCTGCCACGGAACTAATCCCTCCTGCCACCACCCCGGCACCTCCCGTCAACGGCAAAAAATCTTTTACAGAGCAAACTGCTTTTTCCATAGCTTCACCCCTAAAATTTAATCTGGTAGAACAGCACCCCGGCGCAGTCGGCAGCGAAGTCACCATTGTCCCACTGCCTGTCTATCCACTTTTCTTTTGCAGCACCTATAGCCAGCGTGGTTGCTGCTGCCCAAAAATCATTGAAACCTGCATTGCGCTTCAGCTGGTCGTCAATGACATAGCTAAGCCCGAAGTGGGCAAACCTGTCAACACCTACACTATCGGCAAGATTATGCTCTGCTGCCATCACCGGCACCGATAATGCTGTCAATAACATTGTTAATGCGATTGTTATCAGCACATTTCTTATTTTCTTCACTGACTTGCACCTCCATCTCCAATTTGGAAATGAGGTGGAGCAACCTCACAATTGTCTCCACCAGCACATCCACAGTCTTGCTGCTTAAATTTTCTCTCAGCTCCAGCTCGTTCATCACTCAGCCTGTGCCTCTGCCCTGAGAGCCTTGACTTCTGCCTGGAGCGCATTGATTTTGTCACGCACCTCCTGACGCTGCTCAACTAATCCATTCACATCATAAGGCATATCCTTCTTGCCCAGCAGGGCGGCTTCATAGCACTTGATGATTTTGTAATCACCGATGGCGGACACAGGACTGGTCAAATCATTTGTGAGATTGATGATTTCCTGCTCTTTGCTGTTAATGATGATCTGCTTCTCGTTTTCCATGTTCGTTCAGCTCCTTAAATAATTTATCCATTTCTGCTAATACCTTCCTGGCATGGTAACGCTTCTTGTCACCGCGCCAGCTTTTATATTGTCATCTTCACACCGAAATCCCGCTGACACAAATCCATCAGCTTGACATGGATATTCTTTGCATTTACGTAAAATTTTAGCTTTGAAATGCTTCTGTTGCGTGCTAATACTGACATTTCTCATTCCTCCTAGGCCGCTAACCTGACACGCCCCATAAAGGGGCGTGGTTTGGGGTTAGCGGAGCAGGAAATACGGGCGGATGCCCCCGATGGAGGTGCGACCGGACGCATCGAGGTAGTCGGCATAGCCATGGTCGCAGGCAATGCAGAACCGACTACCGGAAGCAACCGCACGGAGCCAGAACCACTTTCTCGCACCGTCACTGTACTTGTTCTTAGAAAAACGCTCATGGCGGAACAATGCCAGCTGCTTATTGGCGCACCCAACATCATACCCGGAAGAACTGAACACGCGTCCACCATATACCATCGGCTCATTCGGGATATTAACCCAGGTGTCAGTCCATGCCCAATCTGTGCAGGAGCCCGTCCAGCCAGCACCGGCAGCACTTGCAGCTGTAGGGCTCATAGTCTTTGTCAAAAGTTCCCTGTGCTTCAGCACGTGTGCATCGCCGAAAGCGTTGATGATGCCAGTCTTGTACAGTGGCATATTGACTGTCCACATTTTTGAGCCCAGGTACGCCCCCGTGGTGTCGTTGGTATCATTCATGCTTACATTCAGCTGCACAGTAACATCCGGAATCATCAAGATGTGATGCGCAGTGCACTCGGTATGATATTGTCAATATTGGTTGACACATTAAACTCGTATAAAGAAGATAGCTATGC
>OBLI01000639.1_pt1 | contig 36601 bp, 30 predicted proteins | sample 1519701 | NCBI WGS metagenome assembly OBLI01 (sample SAMEA3663005, study PRJEB22513) | pig gut metagenome | biome: pig gut; feature: pig-associated habitat; material: faeces | place: France | collected 2012 | reverse complement strand
ATACCGTAGGAACTACGGAAATTAACGCCCACGGAGAGTGTGTAAGTCCTTTTGCTAAGGCAGAAGGCTGTTCTCGTAGAAGTGGGAATCTCCCTCCTCAAACGCTAAGCGTTAGGAGGGAGTAGTTCAAGAGGCACTGACGGACGCTGTGGAGATGTACCCTTTTATGGAGGAATATATTTCCGGCTGGAGCAGGCAGATGCTGGGCTTTTTCCAGAGGTCTGCTGCCGCCATCAGCACTACCCTGGACAGGTGCAATAAGCAAGTGAATTGAAATCTATAGGATGATTAATGTTATAGGATGGTTGATGGCGATATGCCGAAAGGAAAGGTGCTTGGATTATGACACAGGAAAGACGGGATGAGCTGCAAAAGGTCTGTGAGGCTATTCTGGGCTATCAGAAGGGGCTGGAAGAAATTGATAAATATCTGGGCAGGCTGAACGGCTACATGGGGCAGCTGGGGGAGCGCCTGTAGGAAAAGCAGCTGGATGAGGTGTTTTGCCAATACAGTGCTAAGATAGACAGCATGACGGAGGGGATTGCCGGGATCGGGGCAAGGCTGCAGGCGTTGCAGGCCGGGGAAAATGGCATGTCAGAGCAGATGAAGCAGATGAGCCGCTTCAGCAATGCGGTCATGAATTTTGAAAGTGCCATGCGCTCCTTTAACCAGCGGGCGGATGCCCTTAGCCAGAAGCTGTACAACAAGGACTTTAACACGGCACTCAAGACTATGAACAACATGGTGATGGAAGCTGGCAGGGCAACCACCAATGAGTATAAAAGGCCCACAGCTCATGATTTCGACATCCTGATGGATGAATACAAGAAATGCAGCAGCCGGGAGGCAGGGAAAATAAACGCCCTGCAGTTGTTGCTGAAAACTATCGGGGAGGCCATGCTCCACCTGCGGCTCAACCGTGCAGAGCAGGAGGCTTTTAACAGGCTGCTGGAAAAAATGGCAAACAGCGACAGCGAGGCACTGAAGAAGTTTGTTAGTCAGTTGTAGATGGCTGGCAGCTGATATGCACTAGAGCTGGAAGTGCCACATTTGCGAGGCGTGGCACTTTCCTGGCTATATTGAAAAATAAACTTTCATGTTTTTATTGGATGTCCAGTGGGCAGAAGATATTTTACTGTATTCGATTATTTTTGTAAAAAAAAGACTGCCAGCACGGATTTTTAAAATGCAGACAGTCACTCATGAATTTCAAAGACTTTTTACTATATCAACAAATTCTCTGGCATCAACAATATAAGGTTTGCCTGGAAAATGCTTTTTATTACCCGTTACCAGGTAGCCGTGATTTTCTTTTATTTCCATTGTCACCTCATAAAAAGGCACATCTTTAGGGTCAGGCAGTTCATAATCGGCTGTGTGAGGTGTTATCTTCAAGCCAAAGTAGGAAAATATATCTAATAGCTTCTGGATATTCTCATGTCTAAAGTGAAACTTTTTTCTGTGAAGGACATCATTATATTCCTGCAAAATTTCATCACTAAAAACCGGAGTCACACTGCCGTCAACGATTAGTTTTATTACGCTGACTGTAGCTGAGTCTAAGTTTTTGGTCAGCAGTGAAGACACCAATACATTTGTGTCTATAACAGCGTAGCATTTCACTAAGAATCACGCCTTTCTTTTCTGCTCATATTGATTTCGGCGTTTATCTCATCTAAGGACATGTCCTGGATGCCGGCATTTTTAGCTTCTTGGCGCAGTGCCATAAATGCGTCCATAAAATCATTACGGGTGTATGTTGGGATGTTTAATGCTGAAATTTCAAATGGAATTTTTTTTTCGCGGACAACGGCTCGCGCAAATATATTGAAAGCTGTTGTTGCATTCATGCCAAAATCTGTGCAAAGTCTGTCGAATTGCTGTTTTAGCGCGGTGTCCATTCTGATACTAAATGTAGCTTGTGCCATAATATCGCCTCCCCATATTGCAATCAGATATCTGCTTTACTTATATAAAAATAACATAATTTTATATAAATAGCAATAATTTAAAATAAAAGCATGAGCTATTTACAGCCTGCCTATCTCATGCTTATAAAAGGCGATTTTTTCCTCAAGGTTCCTGCCATATTCCTGCCATTTTTTCTGCTGTTCAAGGACATATTGCTGATGCAGGACGAGCATGGTGAGCCGTTCCGGCATGGTGGAAGCACCGGCGTAGCGCAGCCGGGCGTATTTCTGGATATCGCAAAGCTTCATGCCGGTTTCTTTCAGGCGTCGGATAAAGCTTATCCAGGCTATATCAGCTTCTGCATAGCAGCGTTGCCCGTTTGGCTTTCTGTCCACTTGTATCAGCCCCAGTTTTTCGTAGTAGCGGAGGGTGCTGGCTGGCAGATTGGTTCTGGCGGCAATTTCTCCGATGGTCATATTTTCACATCTCCATATAAGCTCACATAATTCTACTTAATCTCATATTGTACTCAGATTTTGCTAATATTTTGCTTGACTTAAACCTTGCTTTAAGTTTTATGCTTTAAGTACAAGCTGTATTGCTTTTAGTATAAAGCTTAAAGGAGGAAAAAGTAAATGAAAAATCAGCAGAGCAGGTTTGAGCAGGGCTGGCAGCAGCTGGCAAAAGTGGATGGCAAAGGCGGCGAGGGCGTGATCAATGCCTTGGAGGATATTGCGCCTGATCTGGGCAGGTATATTGTGGAGTTTGCCTTTGGGGATATTTATACAAGGGAAGGCTTGTCCTTGCAGGAGCGTGAGCTGATAACCATCACCAGCCTTTTAGCTATGGGCGGCTGTGAGCCCCAGCTCAGGGTGCATATTAACGGTGCCCTGCATGTAGGGATTTCGCAGTCAAAAATAGTGGAGGCATTTATGCAGTGCATACCCTATGTGGGATTTCCACGGGTGCTGAACGGGATATTTACAGCTAAGGAAGTTTTCGCAGAGCGTGCTGCTTCTGAATAAAGTAAAAAAATGGCGTGGCGCATACCAGCAGATATGCGTTCACGCCATTTTTGTTTTGTATTGTTTGCTATTTCGTTTTACTCAATGGAGTCCAATGCATTGGCAATATCGGCAATCAAATCTTCCTTGTCCTCAATGCCCAGGCTGATGCGAATGAGCTCTGCCGGTACCCCGGCCTCGATGAGCTGCTCATCGGTCAGCTGGCGATGGGTGGAGGTGGCAGGATTCAGGCAGCAGGTGCGGGCATCGGCCACATGGGTTTCGATGGCACCCAGCTTCAGGTTCTTCATGAAAGCACTGGCAGCTTCCCTGCCCCCCTTCAGGCCGAAGGAAACTACGCCGCAGCCGCCCTTTGGCAGGTACTTTTTGGCACGTTCATGGTATTTGCTGGAAGCCAGCCCCGGATAATTCACATAGGCTACCTTTGGATGGGCCTCCAAAAATTCTGCCACAGCCTGGCCGTTTTCCACATGCTTCGGCATCCTCACATGGAGGGATTCCAGTCCCAGGTTCAAAAGAAATGCGCTGTTTGGGGACGGGATGGAGCCCAGGTCACGCATGAGCTGCACGGTGCACTTAGTGATAAAGGCACCTTCCTTGCCAAATTTTTCTGCGTAAATGATGCCGTGATAGCTGTCATCAGGGGTGCAGAGGCCCGGGAACTTGTCGGCATGAGCCATCCAGTCAAAGCGTCCGGCATCAACGATGGCGCCACCTACGGCAGCTCCGTGGCCGTCCATGTACTTGGTGGTGGAGTGGGTAACGATATCCGCCCCCCACTCAATCGGGCGGCAGTTTACCGGGGTAGGGAAGGTGTTGTCCACAATCAGCGGCACGTTGTGGGCATGGGCAACCCTGGCAAACAGCTCAATATCCAGCACCGTCAGGGCAGGATTGGCAATGGTCTCCCCAAACATGGCCTTGGTATTGTCCTGAAAAGCGGCATTCAGCTCCGCTTCATCCGCATCCGGGGAAACAAATGTTACATCAATGCCCATCTTCTTCATGGTAACGGCAATCAGGTTATAGGTGCCGCCATAGATGGAAGATGATGCCACGATGTGGTCGCCGCACTCACAGATATTGAACAGGGCAAAGAAATTCGCTGCCTGGCCGGAGGAGGTCAGCATGGCTGCGGAGCCTCCCTCCAGGGCGGCAATCTTGGCTGCGACATAGTCATTGGTAGGATTCTGCAGCCGGGTATAGAAATAGCCGCTGGCCTCCAGGTCAAAGAGCTTGCCCATTTCCTCGCTGGTATCGTATTTGAAGGTGGTGGACTGGATGATTGGCACCTGCCGTGGCTCGCCATTTTTTGGCGTGTAGCCTGCCTGAACGCATTTGGTGCCGATATGATAATTCTTCATACAAATTTCCCCCTAAAACAATCCAAAAATAATCTTGCATATATTGCAACATATATGCATATGTCCATATATTCATATATTTTATAGTAAGGAACACTCGCTGGCAAGGGAAAAGACTGAAAAATTGTTAAAGTATTGTCAGCCAAAATTCAATTATTGTGAATTGTTGCTAATTGTAGCGAATTGTCAAAATAAATGTAAAGGTTGCAAAAATGATATGTCCATTTACAAAAGTTATCGCAGGTTGTATAATAATGTAAACGGATTGTGCATATTTCATATAAGGAAAAGTGCATGGTTCAAGTTGGTTGTGTATACTTTATACGTTGTACCAATTTTGACCAAGTCAGAAAAAGCCGGTTTGCGTCAATCAATTCGTCTTTTTTTAAAGGTTGGACAAAAGATGGGCTGCGTACTAATCACAAGGGGGAGTATAAAAACATGAGCAAGAAAATGAAAACTATGGATGGTAATGCTGCTGCTGCGTATATATCCTACGCTTTTACTGATGTAGCCGCTATCTATCCTATTACACCTTCTTCTCCTATGGCTGAGAACGTTGACGAGATGGCAGCCAAAGGTCAGCTGAACCTGTTCGGCCAGAAGGTAAACATCATTGAGATGGAGTCCGAGGCTGGTGCAGCCGGTGCTGTGCACGGTTCTCTGCAGGCTGGTGCATTGACCACCACCTATACTGCATCCCAGGGTATGCTGTTGATGATTCCTAACATGTACAAGGTATCCGGTGAGCTGCTTCCAGGTGTATTCCATGTAAGTGCTCGTGCTTTGGCAACCAGCTCCCTGAACATTTTTGGCGACCATCAGGATGTTATGGCTGCACGCCAGACCGGCATGGCTATGCTGTGCGAGTCTTCCGTACAGGAAGTTATGGATTTGGCTGCTGTTGCTCATCTGGTTGCCATCAAGGGCCGCGTTCCTTTCCTGAACTTCTTTGACGGTTTCCGTACTTCCCACGAAATCCAGAAGATTGAGGTTATTCCTTATGATGAGCTGGGCAAGATTCTGGACTGGGATGCTGTGAACAGGTTCCGCCGCAACGCCCTGAATCCTGACCATCCTTGCATCCGCGGTACTGCCCAGAACGATGATATTTATTTCCAGACTCGCGAGACTGTAAATAAGTATTATGAGGCTGTGCCTGACCTGGTTGAGGAGGCTATGGCTGACCTGGCCAAGATCACCGGCCGTGAGCACCATGTATTCGATTACTATGGCGCTCCTGATGCAGAGCGCGTAGTTATCGCTATGGGTTCCCTGAACCAGACTCTGGTTGAGGCTGTTGATTACCTCAATGGCAAGGGCGAGAAGGTTGGTATGGTTGCAGTTCATCTGTTCCGTCCATTCTCTGTAAAGCATTTCCTGAATGCTATTCCTTCCACTGTTACCAAGATTGCCGTTATGGATCGCACCAAGGAGCCAGGTGCCCTGGGCGAGCCTCTGTATCAGGATGTCCGCACTGCTTTCTATGGCACTGACAGGAATCCTATCATCGTTGGCGGCCGTTATGGCCTGGGCGGCAAGGATGTAAACCCTGACCAGGTACTGGGCATCTATGAGGAGCTGAAGAAAGACGTTCCTGCCAACGGCTTCACCATCGGTATTGATGATGACCTGAATGGCACTTCCCTGGCCCTGTATCCTGAGGATGTTGACCTGACTCCTGCCGGCACCACTGCCTGCAAGTTCTGGGGCCTGGGCTCTGACGGTACTGTTGGCGCCAACAAGTCCGCTATCAAGATCATCGGCGACAAGACCAAGCTCTATGCTCAGGCTTATTTCGCTTATGACTCCAAGAAGTCCGGCGGTATCACCATGTCCCATCTGAGATTTGGCGAGACTCCGATTGCTTCTCCATATCTGATTAACAATGCAAACTTCATTTCCTGCTCCCAGCAGTCCTATGTTGACAAGTATGACCTGCTGGCAGGCTTGAAGAAGAATGGCACTTTCCTGCTGAACACCATCTGGACTGATGCAGAGCTGAACGAGCATCTGCCTGCTTCCATGAAGCGTTACATCGCCAAGAACAACATCAAGTTCTACACTGTAAACGCTGTCAAGATTGCCCAGGAGCTGGGCCTCGGCGGCCGCTTCAACATGGTAATGCAGTCCGCATTCTTCAAGCTGGCTGACATTATTCCTATTGATACTGCTGTTCAGTACCTGAAGGATGCCGTAGTTACTTCCTATGGCAAGAAGGGCCAGAACATCGTTGATATGAACCACGGTGCCATCGATGCAGGTATCAATGCCCTGCATCAGGTAGAGGTTCCTGCTGATTGGGCAAATGCTGAGGATGCCGCTGAGGCAGCTGCAGCTGACCTGCCTGATTACATCAAGAACATCCAGAACCCTATCAACCGTCAGGAGGGCAACAAGCTGTCCGTCAAGGATCTGGAGTCCCTGGCTGATGGTACATTCCCTAGCGGTGCATCCGCTTATGAGAAGCGCGGCATCGCCATCAACGTACCTGAGTGGGATGTTACCAAGTGTATTCAGTGTAACCAGTGCGCATTTGTCTGCCCTCATGCAGCTATCCGCCCTGTTCTCACTACTGATGCTGAGAAGGACGCAGCTCCTGCAGCCTTCGCTTCCAAGCCTGCTATTGGTGCAAAGGGCCTGAACTTCACCATGGCTGTATCCGTTCTGGATTGCTCCGGCTGCGGCAACTGCGCTAATGTTTGCCCTGCCAAGGAGAAGGCTCTGGTTATGAAGCCTATCGCTACCCAGGAGGCTCAGCAGGCTGTATTTGACTACGGCGTAGACCCTAAGAAGGTTGCTCCGAAGGCAAACCCTGTGAAGAAGGACACTGTAAAGGGGTCCCAGTTCGAGCAGCCTCTGCTTGAGTTCTCCGGCGCCTGCGCAGGCTGCGGCGAGACTCCGTATGCAAAGCTCATCACCCAGCTCTTTGGCGACCGCATGATGATTGCCAACGCTACCGGCTGCTCCTCCATCTGGGGTGCCAGCGCTCCGGCAATGCCTTATACCAAGAATGCACAGGGCCATGGCCCTGCCTGGGCTAACTCCCTGTTCGAGGACAATGCCGAGTTCGGCCTTGGCATGTTCCTGGGCGTAAAGGCTGTCCGCAATGCCCTGGCTGCTGATGTAAAGGCTGCTTTGGATGCCGGCAAGGGCTCCGCTGCATTGCAGGAAGCTCTCAAGGAGTGGTACGACAACAAGGATGCAGGCGAGGGTTCCCGTCAGCGTGCTGATGCTGTTGCCGAGCTTCTGGCAAACGAGAAGGACGGCGATGAGCTGCTGAACAAGATTGCCGAGAACAGCGACTTCCTGGTTAAGCGTTCCCAGTGGATCTTCGGCGGCGACGGCTGGGCTTATGATATCGGCTACGGCGGCGTAGACCATGTACTTGCTTCCGGCGAGGATGTAAACGTATTCGTATTCGATACCGAGGTATACTCCAACACCGGCGGCCAGGCTTCCAAGGCTACTCCTACTGCCGCTATTGCTCAGTTTGCTGCAACCGGCAAGAAGACCAAGAAGAAGGACCTGGGCATGATGGCTATGACCTACGGTTATGTATATGTAGCTCAGATTGATATGGGTGCTGACAAGAATCAGGCTCTCAAGGCTATTGCCGAGGCTGAGGCTTATCCGGGACCATCCCTCATCATCGCGTATGCTCCATGTATCAACCACGGCATCCGCATCGGCATGGGCAAGAGCCAGGAGGAGGCCAAGAGGGCTGTTGAGTGCGGCTACTGGGCTAACTTCCGTTACAACCCTGCTCTGGTTGGCGGCGAGAAGCCTGCCTTCACCCTGGATTCCAAGGAGCCTGATTGGGATAAGTTCGAGGAGTTCCTGCTGGGCGAGGTTCGTTATTCCTCCCTCAAGCGCAGCTTCCCTGAGGCAGCTGAGGCTCTCTTTGAGAAGACCAAGAAGGATGCCCAGAACCGTCTGGCAGGCTACAAGAAGCTGGCTGGCAAGTAAGAATCCTTACGCTGGCGGCAAGCATGGCAGGAGCTTTTGCAACTGCTGTAATTGCAAAATGCTTTCTTTGACAGGCTGAATAAAAAATAAAATTGAGGTCGGGATGTATGTCCCGGCCTCTTTTGGTGTGTGGAAATATAGCCTGCCGTGCGAAATAGGGCTATCTGTCATTTTTTGTGGGAAAAATTGTCAATGTACATGTAAATGTGCTAAAATTAATTAGTTATGAAGAATTTTGGGAGGATGATATAAATGGCAGTGCTGGAGATTGTGAAAGCAGGAGATCCTGTTCTGAAGCAGATTGCGGCTCCGATTGAAAAGGTTGATAGCAAGATGAGAAAGCTTATGGATAGCATGGCGGAAACCATGTACAAGGCTGACGGGGTGGGGCTGGCGGCTCCCCAGATTGGCCAGTCCATCCGCTGCGTGGTGATAGATGTGCAGGATGAGCATGGGCTTTTGGAGCTTGTTAATCCTGTGATTACGGCACGGGAGGGCTGTGCCACCGACTCGGAGGGCTGCCTCAGCGTGCCAAATGTTTTCGGCGATGTGGAGCGTGCCGCCAAGGTGACGGTGGAGTACACCAACCGCTGGAACAAGCGGAAGAAGCTGACGGCTGACGGGCTTCTGGCACGCTGCATCCAGCATGAGCTGGATCACTTGCAGGGAGTGCTGTTCATTGATGTGGCAAGGAGCATCAGGCAGGGGGACAAAAAGCAGCAGTAAGCAGCCATGAGCAGCTATGGGAAGTTGTGTGCAGCTATTAGCAGCCATGCGCAGTCCCCAAGGGGCAATATAAGGAGATAAAATACAATATGGATAGATTGAAAACGATTTTCATGGGTACGCCGGATTTTGCCGTACCCTGCCTGCGTGTCTTGCAGGAAAAGACAGATATTATGGCGGTGATTACCCAGCCGGACCGGCCAAAGGGCAGGGGGCATAACCTTCAGGCCTCTCCTGTGAAGCAGGCGGCTCTTGAGTACGGTTTGCCGGTATTGCAGCCGGAAAAAATCAAGACAGAGGAATTTACGGCAAGGCTGGAGGAAATGCAGCCTGACCTCATCGTAGTAGTGGCTTTCGGGCAGATTCTATCCCAGCGGATTCTGGACATCCCAAGGCTGGGCTGCGTCAATGTCCACGCCTCCCTGCTGCCAAGGTACAGGGGAGCGGCACCGATTCACTGGTCCATCATCAACGGCGAGGAGGAGACCGGTGTTACCACCATGCTGATGGATGCAGGGCTGGACACCGGCGATATGCTGCTGAAGGATAAGGTAGCCATCACCCCTGACATGACCACGGAGGAGCTTCATGACAAGCTGATGGACATGGGGGGCAGGCTTCTGTCTGACACTATAGACGGTTTGGCGGCAGGCACTATTGTGCCGGAGAAGCAGGATGACAGCCTGTCCAACTATGCCGGGATGCTGAACAAGGAAACAGGGCACATTGACTGGACGAAGACGGCAACAGAGATCCACAACCTGATTCGCGGGCTCAATTCCTGGCCTGTGGCATGGGGCATGCTGGAGGGCAAAAACTATAAATTCTGGCGTACCCGTGCAGCGGAGGGGGATTGCAGCCAGCCACCGGGAACTGTGACGGAGCTGGGCAAAAACAGCTTCAAAGTAGCCACCGGCAAGGGGCTGCTGGAGGTGCTGGAATTGCAGCCACCAAGCAGGAAGCGCATGAGCGCCGGGGATTTTGTCCGGGGCCATGGTGTGGAAATCGGAGCAGTTTTCTCATAAAAAGCTTGGGTAAAAATTATGAATTGCGTTACACAAAATAAGGCGCCCCATAAGAGCAACAGGAAAAGGCTTTTTATCAGCCTGATGGGCGGCAGCTTTGCCGTGGTGGCCATCGCTTTCCTCGTCATGTGGAAGGTTGCTTATCCGGGGCTTTGGGAAATAAATGAATATCTGCCATTGTGCTTCGGCCTGGTGCTGGGGGTAGTGGCAGGGCTTTTGGCGCTGGGCAATTTCAGCATGCTGGCAGGTGTGCTGGGCTGGCCTGTGCCAAAATGCTTCAGCCGCCAGACTTATGCCCTGATGAATATGCTGTTTTATGTGGCGGTAGGTGCCGGGAAGCTGCTGGGCATTGACAGGCGGCGGATTGAGGGCTCCTTTGTGGCGGTGAGCAACCAGATAGTAAAGCATCGCCATCTGAAGGTGCCTCCTGACAGGCTGCTGGTGGTGACACCCCATTGCTTGCAGCTGGCGGACTGCCCCCACAAGATTACCCGGGACCCGCATAACTGCAAGCGCTGTGGCAGGTGCGACATCGGTGCCCTGGTGACTATGGCAGAGGAAATGGGCTTTCATTTCTTCGTGGTGACAGGGGGCACCCTGGCCCGTCAGACAGTTATGAAAATCCGCCCCCAGGCGGTAGTGGCTATTGCCTGTGAGCGTGACCTGGCCAGCGGCATACAGGATGTATACCCGATTCCCTCCGTGGGAGTCCTGAACCTGCGTCCCAACGGTCCCTGCTACAACACCCACGTGGACTTAAAGGAGTTTCGTCAGGCCATCGAAGAAATTATAAGGAGAAAATAACCTAATGGATAAAGCAAGGGAAGCCGCATTAAAAATCCTTCATGCCGTGCATCAGCAGGGTGCCTACGCCAACGTGGCACTGGCAAAGGAGCTGAGGCAGGGAGGCCTGTCAGACATGGACAGGCGGTTCGTGACGGAGCTGGTCTATGGCACCGTCAAGGCAGGGGAAACCCTGGACTGGATTATCAAAAAGTACATTTCCCGTCCCTGGAAAAAGGTCAATCCTGTAGTGCAGGACATATTGCGGCTGGGCACCTATCAGCTGCGCTACATGGACAAAATCCCTGCCTCTGCCGCCTGCAATGAGTCGGTGGAGCTGACCAAGAAATTTGCCAATAAGGGAGCGGCAGGCTTTGTCAACGGCATCCTGCGCTCCATGGCCAGGGAGCCGGAAAAGGGAGCTTTCCCCTCCGGCAAGGGCAATGCCACGGTGCAGCTGGCACTGAGGGAGCAGCATCCCGAGTGGCTGGTGCGCCGCTGGATCAAGGAGTTTGGCTACGATGAGGCGGAGCAGCTGTGCCGGTTCAACAACCAGCAGGCACCTCTGTCCGTGCGCACCAACACATTAAAGACCAGCCCATCAGAACTTCGCTTGCAGCTGGTAGCGGCAGGCGTGGAGGTGCAGCCTTCCCAGCTGGTGGATGAGGGATTTATTTTGGAGGAACATGGCGCATTGGACAGCCTGTCCGCCTTGCAGGAGGGCTACTGCCAGGTGCAGGATGAAAGCTCCATGCTGGTGGCCCATGTGCTGTCACCGGAGCCGGGGGAGCTGGTGCTGGATGTGTGCAGTGCCCCGGGAGGCAAGACCACCCATATTGCCGCCCTGATGGAAAACAGGGGGCGGATTGTGGCATGTGACATCTACGATCACAAATTGCAGCGGGTGATGGAAAACGCCCATCGCATTGGCATCCAGATTATTGAGCCACGGCTGCAGGATGCCAGGACCATCGGCAGGGATTTTGCCGGACAGGCTGACAGGGTGCTGGTGGATGCCCCTTGCTCAGGCCTTGGGGTGCTTAGACGCAAGCCGGATTCCCGCTGGCGCAAGACGCCGGAGCTTATCCGGGAGCTTCCTGCATTGCAGCTGGCTATACTGGAAAGTGCTGCCGAGGCGGTAAAGCCGGGGGGCATACTGGTGTACAGTACCTGTACCATTGCCCATGAGGAAAATCAGGATGTAGTCAGCAGCTTCTTGCAGGCTCATCAGGAATTTGTGCTGGAAAATGCCGGGGAAAGGCTGCCTGTACCACGGAGTGAGAACATGGTGCAGCTTTATCCCCAGCGTGACGGCACCGACGGATTTTTTATTGCCTGCATGAGGAAAAAATAGATTTGATGGAACGTTTCTTGCCTGCATGGGGAGAAGACAGGCTTTATGGGAAATTTATTGCCTGCATGAGGAGAAGATAGATTTTATGGAAAACATTTTTGGCAGGACGCTGCCGGAGCTGACGGAGCTGGCAGTATCTTTGGGGATGCCCAAATTCCGTGGCAAGCAGCTGGCGGAATGGCTGTATAAAAAAAGCGTGACGGATTTTGCAGCGATGCAGAACCTTCCCAAGGATTTTCGGAGCAAGCTGGCGGCAGGCTATGTGATTGACCGGGCGGCGCGGGTGGACAGGCTGGACTCCGCTGATGGCAGGACCAGCAAGTTCCTTTTGAGCTTTTCTGACGGGGCAGGGGTGGAAACGGTGCTGATGCGCCAGCCTTATGGCAACAGCATCTGCGTATCTTCCCAGGTGGGCTGCAGCATGGGCTGCCGCTTCTGCGCCTCTACCCTTCACGGCATGGTACGGAACCTCACCGCCGGGGAAATGCTGGCTCAGACCTTCTACATCAACGACCTTTTGCAGGAGGAAGGGCAGAAGGTGGACACCATCGTCATCATGGGCTCCGGGGAGCCTCTGACCAACTACGATAACGTGCTGGGCTACATCCGCCTCCTGCATGAGGACTACTGCCTGGGCATGAGCTACAGGAGCATTACCCTGTCCACCTCCGGCATTGTGCCCCATATCTACCGGCTGGCGGAGGAAGGGCTGCCCATCAACCTTTCCATTTCCCTTCATGCACCGGAGCAGGAGCTGCGCTCGGAGCTGATGCCCATCAATAAAAAATATCCCCTGGCTGACGTGATAAAGGCAGGCAGGGAGTATGGCGAGAAGACTCACCGCCGGGTGACCTACGAGTACATCCTTATTGATGGGGTAAATGACAATCTGCAGCAGGCAAAGGAGCTGGCATCCCTCCTGCGGGGGCAGCTGGCCAGCGTGAACCTCATCCCCATTAACCCTGTGGCGGAGCGGAACTGGAACCGCCCGTCTTTGGCACGGATTGAGTTCTTTGAGAAATACCTGGCAGACCATCACATTGCCGTCACCGTGCGCCGGGAGATGGGCAACGACATTCAGGCGGCCTGCGGCCAGCTGAGGAATAAGCACATTAAGTAAAGCTGGCATCTGCACATGGAATATAACATATATACATGTGAAATATAATATACATGGGCAATGGGCTATTTACTAAAATGGCCTGTAGATGTAAAATTAAAGGATAAAGAATTTTAATTTATCCTTCTGGATATTGGGCAGAGGATTTTCAAAGGAGGTTTGGTCTTTATGTCAATGGGCAAACTGGAATCCTTTTTAGAAAAGCATATAGAGGGCTTCTTCAACCGCAAGCTGGGCAGCTCCGTGGAGCAGTCGGAGATTATGAAGCAGCTGGAGAGGGAGCTTTTGCACCGCCGGAAGAAGGGCAGGACGGAGACCGTGGTGCCCAACAGCTTTTATATCGAGCTGACGGAGGAGGACTATCAGAGGCTGTGCGTCCGCCGTTTTCTGGATGATTTGTATATCCAGGCGGAAAAGCTGGTCATTCAGAATGACTGCTTCATGGACGAGGAGCTTTCCATCACGGTGAACAGCAACAGCACCCTGGCGCGGGGGACCTGCGTGGTGGCAGCCCAGTTTACCAGCGATGAGCCGGAGGAAGCAAGGCTCAGCCAGGTGGAGTGCAACACCATTATCCTGGACAAGTCTGAGTTCAATCCGCCCCTGAACCTGCCGACTGAGTACAAGACCGTGAGCCTTCTGGCAGTGGAGGGGCCTGATATAGACTCATATCTGGAATTTGGTGAAAAGCAGATTTACATCGGCCGCCGGGTGAACAATGATTTTATTCTGACGGACACCAATGCATCAAGGCTCCACGCCTATATCAGCTACGAGCGGCACCGCCATATCCTCTACGATGCGGAAAGCCTGAACGGCACCTTTGTCAACGGGCGGCGGGTGGTTTCCCCCCAGCTTCTGAGGCCTGGTGATGAGATCACTATAGGCGGGACGGTGCTTTTGTACGAGGTTATCTGAGAAGCTATGGAGACAGGTTTTTGTTTAGATGAGAGGCTGTGACCCCGGAGGTCATGGCTATATGAGGTGAGAGATAGATGCAGGTAACGGCTGTGGTTATAAAGGCACTGAGCGTGGTACTGCAATACGGGATGCTGTTTTTCCTGCTGTTTTTTGTGTACAGGGCAGCCCGGCTGATGACGGCAGCTGCCAGGCCGGTGGTGGAGGATATTTACGCGGAAACGGAGATTACGGCAGCCGAGGCGGTGCTGACGGTGCTGGAGGCGGCAGATGAGTCCATGATAGGACGGCGTTTCGCCTTTGGGGACAGCATTTCCATCGGGCGGGGCGATGCCAATGACATAGTCATCAATGACGGCTATGTTTCACATAGACATGCAAAAGTAGAACTTTTGAACAATTTGTATGTGATAGAAGATTTGGGAAGCGTTAATAAAACCTATGTTAATGGTCAGGAAATTGCCGGGCGGCAGTATTTGCAGTCAGGGGATATTATCAGCATAGGAACGGTAACCTTCCAGTTTGGGCGGTGATAGTGTTGATAAGATTTTTTCAGATGTCAGATATTGGCCTGCAGCGCAGCCTGAATGAGGACAGCCTTTTGTGCAGGCCGCCTCATGATTTCGTGGTGGCTGACGGCATGGGGGGACATGTGGCAGGCGAGGTGGCAAGCCATATCTTCACGGGCATGATGAACCAGCTGCTTTCGGAGCATGAGGGCAGCCTGGATCAGGACGGGCTACGGGGCATGGTCATCCGGGGCAACCGCGCCATTCTGGCCAGCATCCAGCGGCACCCGGAACGCCGGGGCATGGGAACTACTGCCACCTGCCTCCATCTTGAGCAGGGCAAGGCGGTATGGGCTCATGTAGGTGACAGCCGCCTTTATCTGGTGCGGCAGGGTTCCATGCGGCAGATTACCAGGGACCATACCTATGTGAACGATTTGATTGACAGCGGCAGCATCACCCCCCTGGAGGCGGAGTCCCATCCCAAGCGGAACATGCTGATGCGTGCCGTAGGGGTGGATGAATACGTGCAGGTGGATACCGGCGAGTTTGGCTTGCAGCATGGCGATATCCTGCTCCTTTGCTCCGACGGCCTCACCAACATGGTGACGGAGGAGGCAATCAGGACGGTGCTGGAGGCGGAGAGCTGTGCCAATCCGGCGGCTTCCCTGGTGGATTGCGCCAAGGCAGGGGGAGGCATTGACAATATTTCTGTTATCGTGGTGAGATATTATGCGGAATAAAAGCCTGATTTTACTGGGGGCGGATGCCGGTATCCTGCTGTGCGGACTAGCTATCCTGCTGCTGAGGCAGTATCCGGCAGCGGACTACAGCGTGCTGCCCTGGGCCCTGGGTGCCATAGGGGCTGCCTTCGGGGTGCAATGCTTCCTCATCAAGGGAAAATATACGGATGATGTGTGGCTGTTGCCCATTGTGATGTTTTTTGCCAGCATCGGCGTGGTGATGCTGGGCAGGCTGAAGCCCGTCCTGTGCATCCCCCAGCTGAGGTGGCTGATTATCGGGCTGGTGGTGCTTTTGGCAGTGCTGCAGTTTGCCCGGAAAATCAGGGAGCTGATGCAGTACCAGTACATCCTGGGAATTCTTACCCTGCTGGTGCTGTGCCTCTCCCTGCTGTTCGGCACGGAGATTGGCGGCAGCAAGAACTGGCTGGTGCTGGGACCCTTTCAGGTGCAGCCCTCGGAGTTCGGCAGGATTCTGCTGGTGCTTTTCCTGGCGGCGTACCTTTCGGATCACAAGGATATTCTCCGGGAGTCCGGCAGGAGGTTTTTCCTGTTGCGGCTGCCGCCCCTTAGGTTTATTGCGCCTCTTTTGTGCATCTGGGGCATGGCGATTCTGATGTTCGTGGTGCAGCGTGACCTGGGCTCTGCCCTGCTGTTTTTCTGCCTGGCGGTGTTCATGACCTACATGGCTACAGGCAGCAAATCCTATGTGTTTATCGCCCTGGCGTTTTTCTGCCTGGGGGCTTTTATCAGCTATCAGCTTTTTGGCCATGTGAGGGTGCGCTTTGACATCTGGCTGGATCCCTGGGCTGACCCTGCCGGCCAGGCTTATCAGGTGGTGCAGTCCCTGTTTGCCTTTGCAGCAGGCGGAACCTGGGGCACGGGGCTGGCTCACGGCCATCCGGGGCTGATTCCCGAGGTGCATACGGATTTTATTTTTTCCGCTATCGGTGAGGAGCTGGGGCTCATTGGCTGTACTGCCATCATGCTGGCCTACACCCTGTTCTTTTATCAGGGCATCAGCATCGCCCTGGCCTGCCGCCGGGAGCTTTACATGCTGATTGCCGCAGGCATTTCCGTCAGCTTTTATCTGCAGGCGTTTATTATTATTGCAGGCGTAACCAAGTTCCTGCCATTGACAGGCATTACCCTGCCGTTTATCAGCTATGGCGGCAGTTCCATGGTTTCCGGCTTCATCATGCTGGGGATTTTGCTGTCCATGGCAAAAAAGGAGTAGCTGATGGGAGATAAGATAACGAAAAAGCAGATTCTGCATTGCAGCATGTTTTTGCTGGGCTGCTTTGGAATTTTGTTTTGCTATCTGGTTTATATACAGGTGTTTCAGGCGGATGAGCTGAATGCCAATCCCCTGAACCGCCGCAGTGCTTCCCTGGACATAACCAGGGGGGCAATCCTGGACTGCCGGGGTGAGCAGCTGGCATACAGCACTGCTCCCGGTGACCGCCAGTATCCCTACGGGGCTGTCATGGCTCCGGTGACAGGCTATGTGGGGGAGTCATTGGGCAGCTCAGGCCTTGAGAACCTTTTGGGAGATGAGCTGTCGGGCCAGTCCAGGCAGCTGAGAAACCTGGGCCCTGCCGGTCAGCTCCTTCAGTCTGACCGGGGCAACGATATCAGGCTGACGGTGGATGCCGGGGTGCAGCAGGCGGCTTATGATGCCCTGGAGGGCAGCCGTGGTGCCGCGGTAATGCTGGATGCGGCCACCGGGGGCGTCATCGCCATGGTGAGCACTCCCTCTGTAGACCCTGCCAGCGTGGAGAAAAGGTGGACTGAGCTGTCCCAGCGGGAGGACAGCCCTCTCTTGAACCGGGCTGCCAACGGCCTTTATCCGCCGGGCTCCACCATCAAGGTGCTGATTGCGGATGCCGCCCTGGATGAAAAGGTGACGGACCTCAATGAAAACTTTGAATGTAGCGGCAGGCTGCAGATCGGGGATACCTACATCGGGGAAAGCCACGGGGCGGTGCACGGCAGGGTAAACCTCAAGGAAGCCCTGACCCATTCCTGCAACTATACCTTTGGCACCCTTGCCATGCGCATGCATGGCAGCGGCCTGGAGGACGCCTTTAAACGGTTCGGCTTTGCCGATACCTTCACCGGGGAGATTCAGGAAAGCAGGTGCCATCTGCCAAAGTTTGGTGAGCTGGGAGATGGCGATACGGCCCAGACAGGCATCGGCCAGGGGGAGCTTCTGGTGACGCCCCTCAGGATGGCCATGCTGGCCAGTGCTTACGCCAACGGCGGTCAAATGATGGTTCCCTATCTGGTGGATGAGGTGATTTCCCCCCAGGGGCTGGTCATCAGGAAGGCCTCCCCTGCCAAGTGGCGTGATGCCACCACTGAGCAGCGTGCCGCCCTCATCAGCAGCTTTATGGAGAACGTGGTGGAGAACGGCACCGGCGGCGCAGCGGCAGTATCCGGCATCCGGGTGACCGGCAAGACCGGCACGGCGGAGAACAGCTCCGGCGCCGAGCATGGCTGGTTCATGGGAACTGCACAGGTGCAGGGGCGCAATGTGGCCTTTGCCGTCATCGTGGAGAACAGCGGCAGCGGTGCCGTGGCGGCGGCAGTGGCCAGGCGGCTTATCCTGGCCCTGAATGGCAGATGATTGATGATAAATGATTGATGATACCGGTTTGACGCCGTGATATAGATTTGGTTATTCATATAAATTTGGCTATTTTGGATTGTGATAGATTTTGTTTGTAGGGGGTTATGTCTAATGATACAGCGGGTTTTAGCCAGGCGCTATGAGCTGCAGGAACTGATTGGCGGCGGTGGTATGGCTGATGTGTACAAGGCACATGACAAGCTGCTGGACAGGGCTGTGGCTGTAAAGATTTTACATCAGCAATATGCCAATGATGCAGAATTTGTGGAGAAATTCCGTAGGGAAGCTACCGGCGCAGCCAAGCTTGCCCATCCTAATATTGTCAATATCTACGATGTAGGGGAGGAAGACGGCAGCCAATACATCGTCATGGAATATGTATCAGGGCCTACCCTGAAGGAGGTCATCCAGCAGAAAGGGCAGCTGGAGCCTTTTGAGGCGGTGCGCATTGCCAGGGAAATTGCCAGCGCGCTGGAATCAGCCCACCGCAACAATCTGGTGCACTGTGACATCAAGCCTCACAATATCCTCGTGATGCCGGACGGCCACGTGAAGGTGACGGATTTCGGTATCGCCAGGGCGGTGTCCGCTTCTACCATGACCTACAGCGGCAGCGTCATGGGCTCCGTCCATTATTTTTCACCGGAGCAGGCCAAGGGCACGGCCATTACCACCAAATCCGATGTGTACTCCCTGGGGGTAGTGCTGTACGAGATGCTTACAGGCCGGCTGCCTTATGACGGGGAGACGCCTATCAGCATTGCCTTGAAACATTTGCAGGAGGAGCCGGTGCCGGTACGCCAGCTGCAGCCATCCATTCCTCCTGTCCTGGAAGCAATTGTCCAGAAGGCCATGTCCAAGGATCCTCTTACCCGTCCTAGCAGCACTGAGCTGTATGATGATTTGAACCAGGCCAAGGGCATGCTGGCAGAGAGAAATGCCGGGGAGGGGGCAGCTGCCCAGGACCCTTTTGCCACCCGTGTCATTCCGCGGATTACCCCGGAGATGATGGCAAATCAGCCTGAGGCTGCCCCGCAGCCACGGCAGAAAAGGGAATATTACCAGCCGGAGATGCCTTATGTGGAGGAAAAGGAGACTTCTATTTTCAAGTCCAAGAAGTTTATTGCCGTGCTGGTGGGCATATTGATGATGGGATTTTTTGTGGGTTCCTTCCTGTCCTTTGGCAAGTTCTGGAGCTCGGCGGAGGTGGATGTGCCTGACGTGGTAGGCAAATCCTCCGTGGTGGCGCAGCAGATGCTGGAGGACAAGAACCTGCGTGTCAAGCTGGTGGAGTCAAATGATGACTCGGTACCGGCAGGGCAGGTTATTTCCCAGTACCCGGAGGCCGGGGCAAGGGTAAAGGAGCAGCGGCTGGTAACCATCACCATCAGCAAGGGCGGCGAGGAGCTGACCATGCCTGACCTCAAGAGCATGAGCCGCAGCAACGCGGAGGAAAAGCTGAAAAAGATGGGACTGAAGGTGGGGGCAGTCTTCGAAGAAAATGCCAAGGAGCCTGCCGGTACAGTCATCAATCAGGACCCTAGGAGCGGCTCCAAGATTACCAAGGGGCAGTCAGTGGATATAACTGTCAGCCTGGGTGAGAAGAAAAAGGATGTAACCGTGCAGAACTATGCCGGCCTCAGCGTGGAGAGCGTCAAGTCCAACCTGGAGGCCAACGGCCTGAGCCTGGGGGGCGTAACGGAGGAAGCCAGCAGCAAGCCGAAGGGCACTGTCATCGGCCAGAGCCCTGCCGCCGGTTCTACAGTAACCGAGGGGGGCAGTGTCAGCCTGGTGATTTCCTCGGGCAGGGCGGCAGAGCCGGAAAAGCAGCCTAGCGCACCGACAGAGTCCCCGGCCACTGCCAAGCAGAAGACAGATGCCAGCAAGCTGACTATCAAGCTGGAATGACGTGAGGGTTTGATTGATGGCACAAGCACAAGTAATAAAAATGTATAACGGCTTTTACTACCTGCAGACGGGCAGGGAGGGGGATGAGCTCCTTTCCTGCCGCCTGCGGGGGCGCATCAAGCGGCACAAGGGGGCAGTGGTGCCCGGTGACTACGTGGAGTACGAGCTCCTGGATGATGGCACCGGCGTGATTGAAAGCTGCCTGCCCCGGAAAAGCCTGCTGCTGCGGCCTGCTGTGGCAAACATAGACCAGGTGATTGTCACCTTTGCCGCCCGGCAGCCGGATTTGAATGAGCTGCTTTTGAACCGCTTTCTGGTGCTGGCCGAGTGGTCGGGCATCCCGGAAATCGTCATCTGCATCAACAAGTGCGATTTGCTGCCGGAGGCGGCACAGGAAAGCTTTTTGCAGGCGTATAGGGATGCTGGCTACAGGCTGCTTCTGGTGTCCGCCCATGAGAAGCAGGGCATAGATGGCCTGAGGGCGCAGCTTTCCGGCAAGGTGACTGTCTTTGCCGGGCCCTCGGGAGTGGGCAAGTCTTCCCTGCTGAATGCCATAGATGAAAGGCTGCAGCTTGCCACCGGCAAAATCAGCGACAAAATCAAGCGGGGCAAGCATACCACCAGGGCTGCCTGCCTGCTGCCCCTGGCCGGGGGCGGCACGGTGGTAGATACCCCGGGCTTCAGCGCGGCAGAGCTGGAGCAGCTGGACAAGGGGAAGCTGGCATGGTATTTTCCTGAGTTCCGCCAGTATATTGAAAAGTGCTACTACAATACCTGCACTCATAGCCATGAGCCTGACTGCGCCGTCAAGGAGGCAGTGGAGGCTGGCGGCATCTGCCGTGAGCGCTATGAGGCGTATCTGAATATTTTGCAGGCCATAAATGAAAGAAAGAAGGCGTACTGATATGATAAAAGTTTCTCCATCCATCCTCTCTGCGGATTTTGCTAATCTGGGGGCAGAGGTGAAGAAGGTTGTGGATGCCGGGGCAGAGTATGTGCATATTGATGTAATGGATGGTACTTTTGTGCCGGAGATTACTTTGGGAGCCGGGATTGTGAAGGCTATTCGCCCTGTGACTGATGCGGTGTTTGATGTGCACCTCATGGTGGAGCATCCTGATACCCAGATTGAGTCCTTTATCAAGGCTGGTGCGGATATTATCACCTTCCATGTGGAGGCGGCCAAGCATCCGCACCGGGTGATTCAGGCTATCCATGCCGCAGGCTGCAAGGCAGGTATTTCCCTGAACCCTGGCACTCCTGTGGCCATGGTGGAGGAGCTTTTGGCGGATGTGGACCTGGTGCTGGTAATGTCTGTAAATCCTGGCTATGGCGGACAGAAGTTCATTCCGGCTTCCCTTAGCAAGCTGCGCAGGCTCCGGGCTGCCCTGGATGCCTGCGGCTCTCAGGCGGAGCTGGAGGTTGATGGCGGCGTGACTGAGGCCAATGCCCAGGAAATCATTGAGGCAGGGGCTACCGTGCTGGTGGCAGGCTCCGCCGTGTACAAGAGCAAGGATATAAAGGCTACGATTAAGGCTTTGCATGGAAGGAAATGAGATATGAAAAAAGCAGTAATATTATTATCAGGCGGGCTGGATTCAACCACCTGCATGGCAGTAGCCAAAGAACAGGGCTACGAGCTGTATCCCATCAGCTTCGATTATCACCAGCGCCACAGCATTGAGCTGGAAGGTGCCAAGAAAGTAGCTGATTTTTACAAAGTAAAAAAGCATTTAATCATAGAGACCAACATGGAGCAGATAGGCGGCTCCGCCCTGACGGATAGCCACATTCAGGTGCCGGATGGGGAGATAGTGCATGAGGACAACGACATTCCTGTCACCTATGTACCGGCCAGGAACCTGACATTCCTGAGCTATGCCCTGGGTTATGCAGAGGTCATCGGGGCAGACCACATCTTCATCGGCGTCAATGCCGTGGATTACTCCGGCTACCCTGACTGCCGCCCTGAGTTCATTCAGAAATTCCAGGCACTGGCAGACTATGCAACCAAGGCAGGGGCAGCTGACGGCAGGCACATCAGGATTGAAACGCCGTTGCAGGACTTGACCAAGAAGGAAATCGTGCAGCTTGCCAGCAGATTGGGTGCGCCGTTGCAGTTTACCCACAGCTGCTACAAGGGCGGCACAAAGGCTTGCGGCGTCTGCGACAGCTGCAAGCTGCGCCTGAAAGGTTTTGCCGAAGCAGGCGTAAAAGACCCTGTAGAGTATGAAACTATGTCGAATTAACAAAATATACATAGAGTATATAACGTATGAGTATGCCACAGTATCTGACAAATATGTTCTATAACATATCGTAGTGGCGGTTATAATTCGATATACGTCATAATATGCCGGGGATGACATGATATGTACCCCAGGAAAACCTTGAGTGCAGCCTCGCTTCTTAGCGAGTGCGAGCGTAAGCGATGCAGGAGCTTAGAAGCGTGAGGCTGTGCTAAGAGCGCGAGCGTGTTTTCATGGGTACTATCATGTCATATTAAAGGCATATTACGTCGTATAAAGCACAATTTAGGAGGGGTAGGATGAAGGATGTTCAGAACAGCATAGACCAGCGCGGCATTTCCATACAGAGGGTAGGCATCAAGGAAGCCTGCCTGCCATTTCTCATCAAGACAAAGGACGGAGGCTACCAGCAGGCAGTGGCAAGGGCATGCTTCACGGTGGCACTGCCCATGGAATACAAGGGCACCCACATGAGCCGCTTCCTGGAGATACTCAACCCATGGTCCAAAAAGCCTGTGGCGGAGCCGGAGCTGGCAGAAATCCTGCAGGAAGCCCTGGACAAATTGCAGGCAGAGTCCGCCTCCATCCGCATCGACTTCAAGTATTTCGTGGACAGGACAGCCCCCGTCAGCGGCAGGCAATCCGTGCTGGACGTGGACTGCTTCTTTGCCGGTGACATGGAGCAGGGGGGCGGCCTGCGCTTCACATTGGGCGTAAAGCTGCCGTATACATCCCTGTGCCCATGCAGCAAGGAGATTTCCCGGTACGGGGCCCACAACCAGCGGGGCATCATGGATGTGCAGGTCAGGTTCCATCCTCAGAATGAGTGCATTCTCATCGAGGATTTGGTGGAGCTGATGGAAAAGCAGGCATCCTGCCAGATTTATCCCCTGCTGAAGCGGGAGGACGAGAAATTTGTCACGGAAACAGCCTACGAAAACCCAAAATTTGTGGAGGACATCATCCGGGACGGGGTGCTGGCACTGAGAGGGCTTACGGGAATCCAGTGGTTTTCCATAGAGTGCGAGAACTTTGAATCCATCCACAACCACAGTGCCTACGCGGCTCACGAAGAAGTTGTATCATGATGCCTTGGGGCAGCATAGCGAGAGCATACTAAGAAATAACAGGTGAAAGAAATTTGAAAAGACTGATTGTAAATGCCGATGATTTCGGTCTGCACAGTGAAGTAAATAAGGCGGTCATCCGGGGCTATCAAAAGGGCTGCATACGCAGTACCTCCCTGATGCCCACAGGGGCGGCTGTGGAGGAAGCCAGCCAGCTGGCGAGGGAAAATCCCTGGCTGGGCATTGGCATCCACCTGACGCTGGTGGCAGAAAATCCCCTGCTGCCCCGGGACAAGGTTTCCACCCTGCTGGCAGAAGACGGCAAATTCCATGCCGACCACATGGTATTCATCAAGAACTACCTGCTGGGCAATATCGACAAGGGGCAGCTCTACGCAGAGTGCGAAGCCCAGATAGCCAGGGCTATGTCACTGGGGCTGAACATCACCCACCTTGACAGCCATCAGCACCTGCATACCCTGCCGGGCATTACAGAAATCTGCCTGGAGCTGATGAAAAAATACGGCATCCGCCGCATGCGCTATCCGGGAGAGGCGTTTCTCTTTGAGGGCGGCTATCCGTCGGGGATGTTCCGCCGGGTGGCAAAATGCGGCCTGACAGCCTGCGCCATGCTGGCCCGCAGGCAGGCAAAAGACTATCACATAGCCATGCCTGACAGCTTCTTTGGCATGCTGGCAGGTGGGCACATGGAAGAAGAATACTTTATGAATATCCTGGAGGCACTGCCGGAGGGCACCTCCGAAATCATGGTTCATCCCGGTGCCGATGCCGGTGTGCTGGGCAGCATCTACGACTGGCAGTATCACTGGGAGGATGAGCTGGCCGCCGTAACCTCCAAGCAGGCCATGGCTTATATCAGGGAACAGAATATTAGGCTTATATCCTTTAAGGAGTTAACCGATGAATAAAGTCTGTGTGCGGATTTTCCTTTTGACAATGTTTGTCCTTGTGATTTCCGGGGCAGTAATATACTTTACCGTGGATATAAACACCATCGCCAACCTGCACATGTTCCAGCCCTGGTCGGTACTGCTGGCAATCCTTGCCATCGGCGTGGGGCTGGTGCTGGACGGTACCAGGCTCATGCACATGGTAAAGATTTCCGGGGAAAAAATCACCCTGAAGCAGTCGGTGCAGGTGGTCTTCGGCAATTATTTCCTGGCCATGCTGGGGCCCGGGGCGGCAGCCGGTGCCATTGCCCAGGTGATGTTTCTCCAGAAGGCGGGGGTGCCTGCCGGCAAGGCGGCTGTGCTGGCCATGGTGCGTACCATCGTATCCATCCTGTTCCTGGCATGCTGCCTGCCCTTCGTGTTTCTCCATGACGAGGGCATCCTGCCGGGAGTGTCCAACGATGTGATGGTCATGGTGGGGAGCATTGTGCTCCTGGCCCTGGGCATTTTGGTGTACGGCATCCGCAACAATGCCTTTGATTATGCGGCAGTGAGGATTTCCAAGCGGATTTCCTCCCATGTGATGCGCAAGCATTTTTTGCAGGTGTACCGGGACTGCAAGACAGGCATCCAGCTATTAGCATCTTCGCCACGTTCCATGGTGCGGGTTTTCTTTGAATCAGGGCTGAGCCTGATTTTTATTTACATGGTAGTGCCCTGCCTGATGCTGGGGCTGGGGGCGGATGTGGATTGGCTGACGGTAATGGGGCGCATGATGTTCCTGAATATCCTGCTGTACTTTTCCCCGACGCCGGGAGGCTCCGGCATTGCAGAGGGTGGCTTCGTGCTGCTGTTTGCTGACAGCGTACCGGCAGGCACTGTGGGAGTGCTGGCAGTGGCGTGGCGGTTCATTGCTGAATACCTGCCCTTCTTTGTGGGGCTGTATTACTCCGTCACCGTGCTGGGCAGGGACATCCTGGCCAGGTCCATGAATACGGAGCATGATATATGAGCATCAATGGGCAGCCAGGAGCGTCAGGCTAAAAGCTGTCCGGCTATGACTGATATTGGCTTGCATATAGTGCAGGTTTCGTGATATGATATTTGACGTTGTATAGAGTGAATGAGTTAAAAAGCTGTTTTTGAGTTATTTTTTGTTTTAAGTTGTTTTTGGGGGCAGTGATTTTGAGAGGTAAGAGATTATTATCGGTTGTTGCTTGCAGCCTTAGTTTCTTGTTTTTTGCCGGAATAGGCAGTGCCGATGCCGCAACGGGCAGGCAGGCAGGCCAGCCTGAGGATGTCAGGGTATCGGGCCGTACAGTGGTAAATACGGACAGGCACAAATCCCTCCGGTCCGGCGATGTCATGGATAGGAACGAAGTGGCTGATGAGGGCGTTGAGGCTATGTCAGCTGCGGAAAAGCCTGAAAAGGCGCTTAGCCTGCAGGAACGCATCCAGCGGATTTTGCATCCGGAGGATTTCATGCCGCCAAAGCCGGCGGTGGTGGCCATGAGCAATGATGACAACATGATTATGGGGGGCGCCGTGGCCACCCAGGAGCAGTGCGTCCGCTACCTCCTGAGGAACAATCCTTATCCCAAGCTGAATGTTTCCCCCCAGGAGCTGGTGGCATACTACTATGAGGAAGGCAGCCGCACAGGCATCCGCCCTGATATTGCCTTTGCCCAGGCCCTGAAGGAGACAGGCTATTTCAGGTATGGCGGCACGGTGGTGCCGGCGCAGAACAACTACTGCGGCCTGGGAACTACCAGCGCCACAGTGCGGGGGGCTTATTTTGCCACGCCGCGGCTGGGGGTAAAGGCCCATATCCAGCACCTTTTGGCATACGCCTCCACGGAAAAGCCTGATGACAATATCGTGGATCCGCGCTATGACCTGGTGCGCAATTCCTACGGGGAGAAAACCCTGACCAGATGGCAGGATTTGAATGGCCGCTGGGCAGTGCCGGGAGTAGGCTACGGCCAGAGCATATTAAATGACTATTACAAGGGAATTATTAATTCCTGATGCTGATAAATAAGTAATTAATGAATTAATTTAGAATTTGTGAGGTATAAGTAACAATGATTTCAACTAGCGGTGTAACACTGCAATTTGGCAAGCGCGTCCTCTTTAAGGACGTATCCATCAAGTTCACGCCGGGCAACTGCTATGGCGTCATCGGTGCCAACGGTGCCGGCAAGTCCACCTTCCTGAAGCTCCTGAGTGGCGATATTGAGCCAACCAAAGGCTCCATCGACATTACCCCGGGTGAGCGCATGTCCGTATTGAAGCAGGACCATTATGCCTATGACGAGTATGAGGTGCTGCGCACTGTCATCATGGGCAACCAGCACCTGGTGGACATTATGGACGAGAAGGATGCCATCTATGCCAAGCCTGATTTCAGCGATGAGGACGGCATCCGTGCCGGTGAGCTTGAGGCGGAGTTTGCGGAGCTGAACGGCTGGGATGCCGAGTCCGATGCAGCCAAGCTGCTGAACGGCCTGGGCATCGGCGAGGAATACCACTATCAGAAGATGTCCGAGCTGGACCCTGCACTGAAGGTGCGCGTACTGCTGGCGCAGGCTCTCTTTGGCAATCCTGACATCCTGCTGCTGGACGAGCCTACCAACCATCTGGACCTGGCCTCCATCAACTGGCTGGAGGACTTTCTGGCTGGCTTTGAGAACACCGTTATCGTGGTTTCCCATGACCGCCATTTCCTGAACCAGGTCTGCACCCATATTGCGGATGTGGACTTTGGCAAAATCCAGCTCTATGTGGGCAACTACGACTTCTGGTATCATTCCAGCCAGCTGGCGTTGCAGCTGGCCAAGGACGCCAACAAGAAGAAAGAGGAAAAAATCAAGGAATTGCAGACCTTTATTGCCCGCTTTGCAGCCAATGCTTCCAAATCCAAGCAGGCTACTTCCAGAAAGAAGCTTTTGGACAAGATTACCCTGGAGGATATCAAGCCGTCTTCCCGCCGCTATCCGTATATTGCCTTTACCCCTGACCGGGAAGCTGGCGACCAGCTGCTGCTGGTGGAGGGCATTTCCAAGACCATTGACGGGGAAAAGGTGCTGAACAATGTTTCCTTTACGGTAAAGAAGGGCGAGAAGATTGCCTTTACCGGCCCGAACAGCGCAGGGAAGACTGCCCTGTTCCAGATTTTGATGGGTGAAATGGAGCCGGACGAGGGCTCCTTCAAGTGGGGCGTTACCACTACCCAGGCATATCTGCCAAACGACAATACCCAGTATTTTGAGGGCTGCGAGCTGAGCCTCACCGACTGGCTGCGCCAGTATTCCAAGGACCCGGATGAGTCCTTTGTCCGGGGCTTTTTGGGGCGCATGCTGTTCAGCGGCGAGGAAAGCCTGAAGAAAGCCTCCGTTATCTCCGGCGGCGAGAAGGTACGCTGCATGCTGTCCAAGATGATGCTCAGCGGCGCCAACGTGCTTTTGATGGACGAGCCTACCAACCATCTGGATTTGGAGTCCATTACGGCCCTGAACGACGGGCTGATTGCCTTCAAGGGAACCTTGCTGTTCGTTTCCCACGACCATCAGTTTGTGCAGACTATTGCCGACCGCATCATTGAGCTGACTCCTGAGGGAGTATTTGACAAGCTCACCAGCTACGATGACTTCCTGGCTGATGAGGAAGTGCAGGCAAGGCTGGCCAAGATGTACGGGGCAGAGTGAGCTTTTAGTATTCTATAGCAGTAAACATGAGTCGATGACGTATGCCATCGGCTCATTTCAATTCAGTATTTTTTAGAGGATAGATTATGGAGAATAAAATCACTTCATTCAATGAGCTGAGGGTGTCTGACGGCCTCTGCACCGTGCTGGCACAGATGGGCATCAAGGAGCCTACGCCGGTGCAGGCAGAGGCAATCCCTGCCCTCAGAAACGGCAGGGACACCATAGTACAGGCACAGACAGGCACAGGCAAGACATTGGCATTCCTGCTGCCCCTGTACGACAAAATAAAGGTACAGGCAGACAACATCCAGACTTTGATTCTGACGCCTACCCGGGAGCTGACCTTGCAGATTGCCAAGGTGGCAGCCCAGCTGGGCAAGGCGGAGGGCGTGCGTTCATTAGCCATATACGGCGGTCAGGACATAGAAAGGCAGAAGCAGAAGCTGGGCAGGGAGCCCCATGTGATTATCGGCACCCCCGGCAGGATTCTGGATCACATGCGGCGCAGAACCATCAATTTTGCCACCACCAACAGGATTGTGCTGGACGAGGCGGACGAGATGCTGCGCCGGGGCTTTTTGGAGGATGTGGAGCAGATTTTGTCCACCATGGCCAGGGACAGGCAGATCATGCTGTTTTCCGCCACCATGCCGGACAAAATCAAGGCACTGGCCCACCGCTACATGACGGATTTCCAGCATGTTATCATCAAGACGGAAAACATCACCCTGGACAATATCCAGCAGCGGATAGTGGATACGGTGGAGGACTCCAAGCTGGACAAGCTCTGCGAGCTGATTAATGAGCAGAATCCTTATCTGGCCATGGTCTTCTGCTCCACTAGAAGCCGTGTGTCCCAGGTGGCAATGGCTTTGGCAAGGCGGGGTTATCTGGCAGATGAGCTGCACGGGGAGCTGTCCCAGCTGCAGCGCACCAATGTGCTGAGGAAGTTCCGGGAGGCAAAGCTGCAGATTCTGGTGACTACGGATATTGCCGCCAGAGGACTGGACATCGAGGGCGTAACCCATGTGTTCAACTACGACATGCCAAGGGATACGGAAAGCTATATTCACCGTATCGGCCGCACCGGCAGGGCAGGCCAGCAGGGAGTGGCAATCACCTTTGTCAACGCCCGTCAGTATTCCCAGCTGCGGCGCATCGAGGCAGGCATCAAGAACCACATTCAGAAGGATGTGTCCGGCCGCAGCCTGGCTGCCCGGCTGAAAAGGGAAAAGCGTGAGCGTGAGCTGGCCGCCAAGCGTGCCGCTGCCGAAAAGGAGCAGGCCAAGAAGGCAAAGAGCCGCTACGCCAACAGAAAGGGTGCGGAGCACAAGGGGCGCAACAGCCGTTCACGCCGCTTGAGGGACAGGGCGAAAAACGGCGTCCGGGGCAGAAGGTAAAAAGCCCATAGGGATTATCAGAAAACATGAGTTAAGCATTGTGTAGTGCTGTTTTCAGCAGAAAGTGATATAAAAGATTTTCAGAAAGCATGAGTTAAGCATTGTGTAGCAGGCAGCAGCAATGAGGGCTGTACGGAGGTTTTAGTTGTGATTGAGCTTTTGGCACCGGCTGGCAGCCGGGAAGCATTAGTAGCGGCAGTGGAAAGCGGCGCGGATGCTGTCTATCTGGCAGGCAATATGTTTGGGGCCCGTGCCTATGCGGACAATTTTGATGAGGAGGGCATGAGGGAGGCCATCCGCTTTGCCCATCTCAGGGGCGTCCATGTGCATGTGACAGTGAACACCATCATGGACAGCCGGGAGCTGCCGGAGCTGAAGAAGTACCTGCGCTTCCTCTATGAGGCAGGGGCGGATGCGGTGCTGGTGCAGGATCTGGGGGCGGCACGGATTGTCCGGGAAACCGTGCCGGAGCTTCCCATGCATGCCAGCACCCAGATGACGGTGCACAACCTGGATGGCGTCAGGGCACTGGAGGCCCTGGGCTTTAGCCGGGTGGTGCTGTCCCGGGAGGTTACCCTTGAGGCAGTGCGCCACATCTGCACCCATGCCAAGGCGGAGATAGAGGTATTCGTTCACGGGGCACTGTGTGTCTGCTACTCCGGCCAGTGCCTGATGAGCAGCATGATAGGAGGCCGTTCCGGCAACCGGGGCCGCTGTGCCCAGCCTTGCCGCCTGCCTTATACCCTGGTGGACGAAAAGGACCATGACCTTTTGGGGGACAGTGCAGGCAAATACCTGCTGAGCCCAAGGGATATGAATACTATCAACTTGCTGCCGGAGCTTTTGGCTGCCGGGGTTACCTCCCTGAAAATCGAGGGACGGATGAAGCGGCCTGAGTATGTGGCCGTGGCCGTAGGCTGTTACCGCCGGGCGGTGGACAGCTTCCTGTCAGGTGATTTTGCCGTGCTGGAGGAGGACAGCAGGGCCCTGGCGCAGATTTTCAACAGGGATTTCACCACCGCATATCTGGAAAAGAAGCAGGGGCGCAACATGATGAGCGACAAGCGTCCCAATAACCGGGGGCTGATGCTGGGCAGGGTGCAGGAGTACCATCCCCTGACGGAGGACAGCGGACTGGCGGTTCTCAGGCTGTCAGATGGCATCAGTGCAGGGGACCAGGTGGATTTCTGGGTAAAGGTAGGGGGCAGGGTGACTGCCACCGTGCAGGACATGCAGCTGGTAACAGGTATCAGAGGCAAAAGCCGCCTGAAAAATGCCAGGAAAAACATCAGCAAAGACGATAGAAAAAAGCAGGACAGGAATCAGGCGAAGAACCTGGCAAAAAATGCCAGCAGCCTGAACATGCAGAATCTGCTGCCGGTAGAAAAGGCGGCGGCAGGTGACATGGTTGCCCTCACCGTCAAGGGGCGCGTATTCCCGGGGGACAGGGTATTCAAGGTCTATGACGGGAAGCTGATGGATGCGGCCAAGGCCATGTACAATACAGGTGCCCCAGTGCGTCGCTTTGGCGTGAGAGCCGTTGTCCGGGCAGCTGTGGGACAGCCCCTTTATCTCAGCCTCACCGATGAAGATGGTAATGTGGCTGAGGCTGAGACGGAGTTTATAGGGCAGGAGGCCATGAAGCGTCCCCTGACGGAGGAAACCCTCATGAAGCAGATTGGCCGCCTGGGCACCAGCATTTTCACATTGACCGGGCTAAAGACAGAAATCAGCGGCCATGTTATGGTGCCTGTCAGCGAGCTGAACGAGGTGCGCCGAAAATGCGTGGAGCAGCTGGAAAATATGCGGCTGGCAGATTTTCAGCAGAAAGCAGATAAGGCACGCAGGGAAGCTGCCACTGCCGTCCGGGCAGGCCTTGCCAATTTTTATAGCGTTATAGAAAAAACTGCCCCTGAAAATATCAGGAGCCCTAAGTCTGGTGAAACTGCCAGTGAATTATGCCGACAGACTGAAAATATCAGGAGCCGGAACCGTGGCGAAACAGGCATTACCGTGGTGGCAGACGATTTGGCAAAGCTGTCGGCAGCCCTTGAGGGGGGCGCAGATCGCATCGTCTTCGGCGGCGAGAATTACCGCCACGAGGCAGTTACCCTGCCCATGTATGAGATGGCAGTGAAGCTGGCAAGGCAGTCAGGGGCAGAGGTGGTCTTCAACACCCCCCGCATCATCCGTGACGGGGAGCTGCCAGCCTTCCACAAATGGCTGGAAAGCATCCAGGATATGGGGGCAGCCGCCATCAGCGTCCACAACATCGGCAGCCTCTATGCTGCAAGGAAGCTGACTGACTTGCCGATGGAGGCGGATTTTTCCATCATCAGCTACAACATAGAGGCACTGAGGCATCTGGCAGAGCTGGGCATCAGCCGTGCCGTCCTGTCACCGGAGCTGAACATGGCGCAGCTATCTGACCTGGCAGGCCAGTCGCCTGTGCCTGTGGAGTGCCTTGTGGATGGCAATCTGGAGCTGATGGTGTCCGAGTACTGCTGCACAGGCAGCTTCCTGGGGGGATTGGACAAGGGCAGCTGCGGCGCACCATGCGTCACCAGCGGCAAGAGCTTCTTCCTCAAGGACAGGAAGGACATCAAATTCCCATTGGTGATGGATCAGTACTGCCATATGCACCTTCTGAACAGCAGCCGTCTCAGCATGCTGCCCCATGCCATGAAATTCCGGGACATGGGAATCAGCAGCCTGCGGCTTGACGGCAGGTACATGGATGAGGGGCAGCTGAGAAAGACAGTAAGGAACTACAGAAAGTATATGGCCTATCCGGCAGAACTGACAGAGGCTGAGAAAAAGTCTGTGCAGCAGCTGGAAGGGGAGAATATCACCAGAGGCCATTACTTTAGAGGAGTATTATAAGTGGAACAGGAATCATTTAAGGTTTTAGAATATAAGCGCATCCTGTCAAGGCTCAGGGAAAAGGCAGGCACCACCCTGGGCAAGGAGCTGGCTGGAGGTCTCCTGCCTTCCGGTGACAGGGAGGAAGTCAGGGAGCGGCTGCAGCAGACGGCGGAGGCGGTCTATGTGTCCTCCATGGCGCAGCCGCCCCTGGGGGGCATCAAGGACATCCGGGAGAGCATCAAGAAGGTAGGCCTGGGGGCAGTGCTGGCTCCTGACGAGCTTCTTGACATTCTCACCACCATGTACGCCATGCGGGAGATGAAGCGTTTCTTCAAGGAACTGGAGGCAGAGGCACCGATTTTGAAGAACTGGGCCCGCAGCCTGGAAATCCTGGGCCAGCTGGAAAAGGATCTGGAGCACATCGTGGATGAGCATGGCAACCTCCGGGACGATGCCAGCGTGGAGCTGAAGCGCATCCGCCGGGAAATCAGGAGCAGCCAGGCGAAAATCAAGGATCATCTGGCAGGCCTCCTGCACAACAATGAGTACCAGAAGTATTTTCAGGAAGCCATCGTCACCATGCGTGGCGACCGCTATGTGCTGCCGGTAAAGCAGGAGTACCGCCAGCACTTCCCGGGCATTGTCCACGACCAGTCCGCCACCGGCTCCACCCTTTTCATCGAGCCTATGGCAGTGGTGAACCTGAACAATGACATCAAGCAGCTGACGGCAGCGGAGCGCCACGAGGTGGAGCGCATCCTCCGGGCGGCATCCCAGAAGATACGGAAGAACGACAGCCAGCTGATGGACAACTGCGAAATCATGGCGCAGGTGGATTTTGCCTTTGCCAAGGCAAATCTCGCCTATGAGATGAAGGCCACGGAGCCGGTGCTGAACGAGGCAGGGGTGACAAAGCTCATGTCTGCCCGGCATCCCCTGCTGCCCCCGGACAAGGTAGTGCCTATTGACATTACCATCGGTGACAGCTACAGCATGCTGCTGGTGACAGGCCCCAACACAGGGGGCAAGACCGTCAGCATGAAGACCTTCGGCCTTCTGGTGCTGATGGCACAGTCAGGGCTGTTCCTGCCGGTGGAATCCGGCTCGGAGATTGCCGTGTACAGCAACATCTACGCGGATATTGGCGATGAGCAGAGCATTGAGCAGAGCCTCAGTACCTTCTCTGCCCATATGACACATCTGGTTTCCATCCTTGACAAGGTGGAGCCGGAGGATTTGGTGCTCCTTGACGAGCTGGGGGCAGGCACGGACCCGGAGGAAGGGGCGGCCCTGGCCATGGCGATTCTTGAGCGATTGCTGACTATCAAGGCCACCGTGCTGGCCACTACCCATTATTCGGAGCTGAAGACCTTTGCCTTTGGCAGGGAGGGCATCGAGAATGCCTGCGTGGAGTTTGACGTGGCAACCCTCCGTCCTACCTACCGCCTGCTGATTGGCATACCCGGTGCCAGCAACGCCTTTGCCATCAGCCGCAGGCTGGGGCTCAGCGAGTCCCTGATCATCCGCGCCAAGCAGCTGATTCAGGCGGATCATGCCCAGTTTGAGCAGGTCATCAACCAGCTGGAAAAGGAAAAGATGCTCTATGAGCAGATGAATGCGGATATTGAGACCAGGCTGCGCCGGGCGGAGCAGATGGAGGCCAAGGCAGAAGCCCTGCGGGTGGAGCTGAACCAGAAAAAGGCTGATATCCTCCGCCGGGCCAAGGACGAGGGGGCGGCACTGGTGCGCCGCATGCGCCGTGAGTCCGAGGAGGTCATCAGCCAGCTGAAGGAGCAGTTCAACGACCAGGGCATCCAGAAGCGGCAGGCAGCCATTCAGGCAGCCCGCGACCAGATTAACGAGGCGGCTGGCAAGGTGCGCCCGGGCATTGTGTCCGTCAAGGCCTTCCGCAAGCCTGTGGATTTGAAAACCCTTGAGCCGGGGGATATCATCTATGTGACCAAGCTGGACCAGAAGGGCACCGTCCTGTCCATCAGGGGCAAGGAGCTGGAGGTGCAGCTGGGCAGCCTCAAGACCAATGTGAAGGCCAGGGATTGCAAATTTGTGGAAAAGGCACCCAAGGAAAAGCCGTCTGCCAAGGGCGGTGCCAATGGCTCCCTCTCCGGGGGCGGCGGCAGGAAGCGGAGCAGCAGCTTTATCTCCAAGGCTCAGGAAGCCCACCGGGATATTGATATCCGGGGCATGATGGTGGACGAGGCGGAGATGGTGCTGGGCAAGTTCCTGGACGATTCCGTCATGGCAGGCCTCAGCCAGGTGCTGATTATCCACGGCAAGGGCACCGGCGCCCTGCGGAAGGGCGTCCATGCCTACCTGAAACGCCACCGCAACGTGGCCAGCTTCAACTTCGCCGACATGAGCGAAGGGGGTACCGGGGCAACCTTAGTGGAGCTGCAATAAGCAGGGAATAGCTGAGTTAATTGGCAAGGCTGCACAGGCAGGGCAGATAGCTGACGGCAAAATGAGATAAAAAGCATTATTTTCCGCAGCAATATAGAATATCAATAGGGGAATGAGATTTGGTGATTATCATCAGATGCCATTCCTCTTTTTGTATTGCAATACTTATGTTTTTGTTATAAAATACAGATAAGAAGCTGGGCGTTGAGTCAGGAGGTGCTTGTTATGTACGCTATGCCGGTAGGCGTGGACAATTTCCGGGAAATGGTTTCCAGGGACTATTATTTTGTTGATAAGACGAATTTTATCAAGGAATTGCTGGATAATAAGAATAAGGTCACTTTGATAACCCGGCCACGGCGGTTCGGCAAGACTCTCGCCATGAGGATGCTGCAGGAGTTCTTTGACATCAATGCCGCCGGTCGTGATACCTTCAAGGGACTGAACATCAGCCGGGCAGGGGAAAAATACATACAGCACCGGGGCAAATACCCTGTGATCTTTTTTTCCTTGAAGGATATTGCCACAGGCAATTATCAGGACGCCCTGCGTGATTTGTGCGGCAAGATTTCTGATTTGTATGCTGAATACGGCTTTCTGGCTGAGTCACCGGCTCTTAATGAGCGGGAAAAGGAATATTTTCTGTCAGTGTACAATATAGCTGACCATGAGCAGTATGGCAGGGATAAATGGGGCAAGAGCCTGAAAATGCTGACTGTGTACCTGTGGAAGCATTATGGTGTCAAGACCATCCTGCTTCTTGACGAATACGATGCCCCTATACAGCATGCCTGGGAAGATGGCTATTATGAGGACATGATACGCTTCATGCGGCAGTTTTACAGCGAGGTGCTGAAGGGAAATGAGGCATTGGAATTTGCTGTGCTGACAGGAGTGTTGCGTATTGCCAAGGAGAGCATTTTCAGCGGCCTGAACAATCTCAAGGTGTGCAGCGTCCTTTCAGAGGATTACAGCGATGTATTTGGCTTTACGGGCCAGGAAGTGGCAAAGATGGCTGCGGATTTGCAGCGGGAGGACAAGCTGCCGGAAATCAGGGCATGGTATGACGGCTACAGCTTCGGCGGCAGTGAAATCTACAACCCCTGGTCCGTCATCATGTATTTTGATACCAAATGCAAGCCTGCGCCATACTGGGTAAACACCTCCGGCAACGGCATTATCAAATATATGCTGGACAGGCTGGATGGCAGGGGACGGGAGGATTTGCAGTCGCTGATGGACGGCAATACAATCAGCAAGCAGGTGCAGGAAGGGATTATTTATGAAGAAATCGGCAGCAATGCCGATGATTTGTACACCATGCTGCTGACTACCGGCTACTTGAAATGCACCAGTTCTCAGGACAGCCTGCTGGGCACCTATATGGATTTGCAGATACCGAACCTGGAAATTTTGCGGCTGTTCACCCGTGAGATTGCGCAGAATTTTACAGGTTATCGCGGTGTCAGCGATATAACCAATATGATGGATGAAATGCTGAAGGGTAATGCCTTTCTCTTTGAGGAGGACTTGAACCGCATCCTGAGAAACAGCGTCAGCTACCACGATGCTGCCAACGGGGAAAGTTTTTATCACGGCATGATGCTGGGCTTCTGCGTCCTCTTGAAAGATACCCATATAGTGCAGTCCAACCGGGAGAGCGGCTACGGCAGGTTCGATCTGGCACTGATACCTACCGACAGGCGGTACTACGGGGTGATCATGGAGTTCAAGCGGGCAGCTGACGAGGGGCAGCTGGAGGAAAAGGCACTGGAAGCCCTGGCACAGATTGAGGAGCTGTCCTACATCGCGGAGTTTCAGCAGCGGCAGATAGAGAAAGTCTGGAAGTACGGCATCGCCTTTTGCGGCAAGAAGGTGTGCCTGCGGGGGTTCACTTAGATAAAGATACCACACCAATCCCACGCTGACTTTTGCTCAACCAATACAGCCGGAGGGCTGGATAACAAGAAAAGGCGGTATGCGCCCCGTGGAGGGGT
>OBLI01000638.1_pt1 | contig 36700 bp, 29 predicted proteins | sample 1519701 | NCBI WGS metagenome assembly OBLI01 (sample SAMEA3663005, study PRJEB22513) | pig gut metagenome | biome: pig gut; feature: pig-associated habitat; material: faeces | place: France | collected 2012 | reverse complement strand
GGGTGCACGTTGAATGGAAAAATGTTGGACAACACCGTAGGGCGCCTGGCTGTCCCCCGCCCTACGGTATATCTCATTTTTTCATACCACAATCACATCGACAAAGGGAGCACTCGGGCAATCCGCCTGAGTGCTATTTTGCTGGAAAAATATGAAATTGCGTGATATAATGCTGCTGAGTGATTATGTACTTGGTTCCGAGAAAGATGGGTATGCTGTCCTGCTCCTGTGTTCGATTGCGATTCATTCCATGCCAGGGAGGAATATGGAAAAAATATAAACTTTAGCCATTGAACGTGTAAATTCGGGTGATCGGGTTTAAACAGCATAAGCAGCGTTTACCGAATTTTCGTAGGGAACGGATTATCCGTTCCGAAAGATTCGATGATCACCGCAGTTCGTTGAGTGGTATTTGGGGGAACATATTATCGACGTTTTACCATTTATCCAACCGATTTTGAAACGATATGGGGAGTGGAACGGATAAATCCGTTCCCTACGAAAAGAATCAACATTTTTCCATTCAACATACCTCGAAAAAACCGTTACCGATGCGGAATGCATAAATGCGTTCCCTACGAACAAAATGGCACAAATGCTGCCTAAAACCGATGGCCAAAAGAGGGAAAATTGATTCATCATTCATCTAAAATGGGGAGAATGCTTTATGAATACAAAGAAACTGAGAGCAGCTGTAACAGTCCTGCAAAGCGCACTGATTCTTGTTATGCTGGTGCTTGTGGCTTCTATGATTCTTCAGATCAATGCACTGCAAGGAACGGCACGGGTGATCAACTATGCAGGCATCATCCGGGGAGCCACCCAGCGGGAAGTCAAGCTGGAGGTGGTGGGGCAGCCCAATGACGACCTCATCGTGTATCTGGATGAAATTCTCCAAGGGCTGAAATTTGGCGGCGGCAAATACAAGCTTGTGAGCCTGGATGACGAAGTCTATCAGCATGATCTGGATATTCAGATGGAATACTGGCAGACGCTGAAGGCAGAGATTTACCGTGTCCGTGACCATGGCTTTGCCCAGACCGATATTGTGGACATCAGCGAGGAGTATTTCCGCATGGCAGATCAAACGGTTTCCGCAGCGGAGGAATACTCCCAGTCCATCGCTATGGTGCTGCGCTATCTGGAGCTCTTCTCCACGTTGGATGTGACCATTCTGATCCTCATCATGCTGACCCGCTCTCTGGAAACGATGCGGATGCGCCGTCGTAACAGTCAGCTGGAACAGAAGGCCTTTACCGATCAGCACACCGGTCTGCCCAACAAGGGGCGCTGCGAGGAGTTTTTCACCGATGAAGCGTTGATGCAAAGGCCGGTTGCCTGCATTGTCTTTGATCTCAACAACCTTAAAACCACCAACGACACCCTTGGTCATTCGGTTGGTGATCAGTTGATTCTCAATTTTGCAAGACTTCTGCGAAATGCGGTACCTGCCCCTAACTTTGTGGGCAGGTATGGCGGCGATGAGTTTATGGCGGTGATCTACGATGCCTCCCGGGAGAAAACGGAAGCCATTCTAAACCGGCTTGAAAAGGATGTGGAGGATTTTAACCATCTGCATCACGGCGGCGGTCAGTTTGTAGAGGTAAGCTATGCCTGCGGCTGTGCCCTTTCAACGCAGTTCCCCGACTGCTCTTTTCGTGTTCTGTTTGACCAGGCGGATAAGTATATGTATGAGAATAAAATGGCAAAGCGCATGCAGAAAATGCAATCCAAATAAGCTTGGCCATCTTATCAGTTCCAGAGCTTTGACATAACAGCAAATCACGTTTACAGATTATTTAGAGATGCCCGTCGGCTGGTTCATAAAGCTTTCGCTGTATCTGACTTTCCGGCACATCGGTGTTTCGCTGCTGCTGCTCCTGATTTTTGCAGCCTCCTATCTGCTGATTCTCTGGCAGCCAATGCTGGTGGTGATTGTGCCGGGGGCGGCCAATGTGATCATCTCAAAATTTGTCGATCCCATTTGGGATCAGCATACGCCCAAAAAGGAAGGATAAAAAAATGAAATTTACCAATGGCTTTTGGCTTCTGAAAGAGGAAATTTCCCCGATCTATGCCGTGGAATACGCCGGTCATGAAATCGAGGGCAATACCCTGACGGTCTATGCCGCCCAGAACCACATCCGTAACCGGGGAGATTGCCTGAATCTGGGCATAATCACCCTGACCTTTACATCTCCCCAGGAAAATATCATCCACACGGAGCTGACCCATTTTCAGGGGACAGCCAACGCTCCCGTGCGCCCGGAGGTGGCGGGTCAGCAGCCCCGGGTGGAGATTACTGAAACGGATACCCACCTGATCTACCGCAGCGGAAAGCTGGAAGCGCGAATCTGCAAAGCGCCTTCCGGATGGAATATTGACTACTACGATGGTGATACCCGCCTGACCTCCACCGGTTACCGCAATGAGGCCCGGATGCTGAACCGGGATACCGGGGAAAGCTTTATGGTGGAGCAGCTGTCCATCGATATCGGCGAGAGCATCTATGGCCTGGGAGAGCGGTTTACGCCTTTCGTGAAAAACGGACAGACTGTGTCCATCTGGAATGAAGACGGCGGCACCGCCAGTGAACAGACCTACAAAAATATTCCTTTCTACATCACCAGCAAGGGCTATGGCGTGCTGGTAGACACCTTTGGCGATCTGGAATTTGAAATTGCCAGTGAAAAGGTGGAAAATGTGCAGTTCTCTGTCCCCGGGGAGACCCTGGGCTATTATATCATCGCCGGTGGCAGTCCCAAGGGAACCGTCAGCAAATACTGCCAGCTTACCGGCATGCCGGCTCTGCCCCCCGCCTGGTCCTTCGGCCTGTGGCTGACCACCTCCTTTACCACGAATTATGACGAGGAAACCACGTCCTCTTTTATTCAGGGCATGGCCGACCGAAACATCCCCCTGCGGGTGTTCCACTTCGACTGCTACTGGATGCGGGCCTACCGCTGGTGCGACTTTATCTGGGACCCGGACACCTTCCCGGACCCTGCCGGAATGCTCCGGCGCTATCACGAAAAGGGGCTAAAAATCTGTGTGTGGATCAATCCCTACATCGGCCAGATGTCCTATCTGTTCAAGGAAGGCAAGGAGCATGGCTTCCTGGTGAAAAAGGAAAACGGCGACGTTTGGCAGACGGACCTGTGGCAGCCGGGCATGGCTCTGGTGGATTTTACCAACCCCGACGCGGTGAAGTGGTATGCCTCCAAGCTGGAAGCGCTGCTGAACATGGGGGTGGACTGCTTCAAGACGGACTTTGGTGAACGAATCCCCGTTCGCCACATTCGCTGGTTCGACGGCTCTGATCCCAACTCCATGCACAACCGATACACGCTTTTGTATAATCGGACTGTTTTTGAACTGCTGGAGCGCAAGCGGGGAAAGGGTGAGGCGGTGCTCTTTGCCCGGTCCGCCACGGTGGGCGGCCAGCAATTCCCTGCCCATTGGGGCGGCGACTGCTCCGCCACCTACTCCTCCATGGCAGAAACCCTGCGGGGCGGATTGTCTCTGGCCTGCGGCGGCTTCGGCTTCTGGAGCCACGATATCAGCGGCTTTGAACAGACCGCTTCCCCGGACATCTACAAGCGCTGGTGCCAGTTTGGCCTTTTAAGCTCCCATTCCCGGCTCCACGGTTCTTCCTCCTATCGGGTGCCCTGGCTCTTTGACGAGGAGGCCTGCGTGGTGCTGAAAGAAATGGTGGAGCTGAAATGCCGCTTGATGCCCTATCTCTACCGGCAGGCCGTGATTGCCCATGAAACCGGCGTGCCCATGCTGCGGCCCATGTTTATGGAATATCCCCAGGATCGCAGCTGTCACAATCTGGACTTGCAGTACATGCTGGGTGACAGCCTGCTGGTGGCGCCGGTCTTCCATGAGGACGGCAGCGTGGAATACTACCTGCCCAAGGGCAGATGGGTGAATCTGCTCACCGGAGAAATGCTGGACGGAAACCGCTGGCATCAGGGCTGCTTTGACTACCACAGCCTGCCGCTGATGGTGGCCCCCAACTCCATTCTTCCCATGGGCAGCTGCCATGACAAGCCGGACTATGATTATAGCAGCGGCGTGACGCTGTGCCTGTCCCATTTTGAAGACGGAGCTGCCTCCACGGTTCAAATTCCTGACTTGCAGGGCAATACCGTCATGACCGCCTCAGCCCACCGTCAGGGAAATACCATCACGCTGGAGGTTCAGGGTGAAGGCAGCTGGCAGTGCCGGATGCTCTCTGCCCCGGACGCTGACATTGTGTACAGCGGTAACATAGCCGAGATTCATTTGAAGTGAGCTAGGAAAGGAGCGGTACCGTGATTCGGAAACAAGCTTTGCCCATTGATCTGAAAAACAGCGTAATCCGAGATTCCTTCTGGAGCCCCAAGCAGCAGCTGATCCTGGATACCGTCATTGACTATCAGGAAAAAGTCCTCAACGACCAGATTCCCGGCGCTGAAAAAAGCCATGCCGTTGCAAATTTCCGCATTGCGGCAGGACTGGAAGAGGGAGAATTCTACGGCATGGTGTTCCAGGACACCGATGTGGCCAAATGGCTGGAGGGGGTGGCCTATTCACTGACCATCCGTCCGGACCCCGACCTGGAAAAGCGGGCGGATGCGGTGATTGAAATCATCGCCCGGGCGCAGCAGCCGGATGGCTACCTGAACACCTATTTCACCATCAAGGAACCGGAGCATAAATACCAGAATTTGCTGGAATGCCATGAGTTGTACTGTGCCGGACACATGATGGAGGCCGCGGTTGCCTACTATGAAGCAACCAGGAAGGACGCCCTCCTGAAGGTCATGGAAAACATGGCAGATAACATTGCCGAGCACATCGGCCCCGGGAAAATCGAGGGCGTCCCCGGCCACCCGGAGGTGGAAATTGGTCTGATGCGGATGTACCATACCACCGGGAAAGAAAAATACCGGGATATGGCCCAGTATTTTATCGACCGGCGGGGAGAGGACCCTTCCTGGTTCCAAAAGGAGCGGCAGCAGCGTGACTGGGAGCATTACCCCATGAACCCTGCGAATACCAAATACAACCAGAGCTACGCACCGGTTCGGCAGCAGAAAACCGCAGAAGGCCACGCTGTCCGGGCGGTATACCTGTTCACGGCCATGGCGGATTTGGCATCATCCACCGGGGATGAAAGTCTGCTGCTTGCCTGCGAAACCCTGTGGGAGAACATCGTTCAGAAGCGGATGTATGTGACCGGCTCCATCGGCTCTACTGTGGAGGGTGAGGCCTTTACCATCGACTACGATCTGCCCAATGATACGGCCTACGCAGAAACCTGTGCTGCCATTGGTATGGTGTTTTTCAGCAAGCAGATGCTGGATATTACCCTGGATGGAAAGTACGCGGATATCATCGAATTGGAATTGTACAATGGAATTTTAAGCGGAATGCAGTTGGACGGCCAGCGATTCTTCTATGTGAATCCCCTGGAAGTGAATCCCGGCGTTTCGGGAGAACTGTATGGCTATCGTCATGTGCTGCCCCAGCGGCCGGGTTGGTATGCCTGTGCCTGCTGCCCCACCAATACGGTGCGGCTAATCACCTCGCTGGGCAAGTATGCGTTCAGCGAGAATCCCCAGACCATCTTTGCGAACCTCTTTATCGGCGGCGAATTTGATTTGGACAAAGCCCGGATTCAGGTGGAGAGCCAATACCCCTGGCAGGGAGACATCACTTACCGCATCCAGCCCAAGGCAGAGACGGCGTTTTCCATCGCTTTGCGGATCCCCCATTTTGCCAAAAACGCAGTGGTAAGCGTCAACGGGGAAGTACAGCAGGCAGATCGGGAAAAGGGTTATGTATACCTGTTACGAAAGTGGAAGGAAGATGACCTGGTTCGGGTGACCTTTGAAATGCCGGTGCGCCGAATCTATGCCAATCCCGCTGTCCGGGCCAATGCGGGTCGCGTGGCGTTGATGCGCGGTCCTCTGGTTTACTGCATGGAGGGAGCAGACAATCCGGGGCTGCTTCAGTCCCTGCACCTGCCCAGAGACAGCCGGTTTGTGATTCATCCGGCGGAGGATGGCGTATTAAAGGGAAATCTGATTCTGACAGCCCAGGGGCTGCAGAATGTCTGCGGACCGGAGCTTTACAGCGATGAGCCGCCCCAGCAAAAGCCGGTCACTTTGACAGCCATACCCTATTACACCTGGGGAAACCGGGGGTTGAACCAGATGCTTGTCTGGATTCCTGAATAAGAAACGGTAATCATTATTCAGGACTCGCAGCAATGGGATGTTTTGAAATTTTAAAAGCAGTCAGGAATAATCCCCAAATCCAAAACATCCCTGCGTGAACTTGGGGCAGACGGATGCGCCACAGAAAAATGCAGCTCATCGGAGGGTCTCTGATCGCCGCGGCATGCCTTTTTGTGACAATGTTTTTGTTCTGTCCATGATGAAGATGGCGCCCAATGAGATTGAAAGGTCTCGTTTTCCCTCGTTTTCCTTTTCCATTCATACTTTTTTAAATTTATATTGTATAATGGCTATAGATACCAAATGAACGGAGGGAATCAGAATGAGCATCACAGAAGCAATGAACACCCGGCACAGCGTCCGGCAGTATACGGACAAAGCGCTGGGGGAAGGTGTCGTTTTGGCGCTGAAAGAGGAAATTGACGCCTGCAACAGAGAAAGCGGCCTGCATATCCAGCTGGTCACCAATGAGCCGAAAGCCTTTGATGGGTTTATGGCGCACTACGGGAAATTCAGCGGTGTGACGAACTATATCGCCATGATTGGAAAGAAAGGGCCGACCCTGGAGGAAACCTGCGGCTACTATGGGGAACGGCTTGTGCTGTTCGCCCAGCAGTTGGGCCTGAACACCTGCTGGGTGGCGATGACCTACAGCAAAATCAAAACCGCGTTTGTACTGAACAGCGGCGAAAAGCTGTGCATTGTAATTGCACTGGGGTATGGTGCAACGCAGGGTGTGCCCCACAAGTCCAAAACCATACAGGATGTGGTAAAAGCGGAAGAACCCCTGCCCGGCTGGTTTCAGGATGGCGTCAAAGCGGCCTTGCTGGCACCTACGGCCATGAATCAGCAGAAATTCACCTTTTCCCTGACAGATAACCGGGTGTCGGTGAGAGCGGGCATGGGCTTTTACGCAAAGATCGACCTGGGCATCGTCAAATATCATTTTGAAATAGGCGCCGGAGAAACCGGCTGGGCGTGGGGCGAATAGAAGCGGAATACTCCCTTCTACGAGGAAGATGGTTATGGCACAGTATACAAAAAAAGCGATTCTTCAGACCTTCCAGGAGATGCTGGAAAAAATGCCCTTTGATAAAATCACGGTCTCTGCCATCGTATCCAATTGTGAAATCAGCTCCAATACCTTTTATTATCACTATCAGGACATCTATGACCTGCTGGATACCTGGCTCTCCATCAAAAAGGAAAAGTACATTGAAAAAGCTTCCTTGGAAATCCGTTGGCAGGATGCGGGAAAAGCCATGCTTCATGATTTCAAAAATCATTCGGATATTGTGTATCACCTATTCAATTCCTTATCCCGGGAACGAATTGAACGATACATTTTTGAGTCCACTGACGACACATTTTATCGGTTTATCTGCCGGGAGACGGCCGGCGTCTCCATCCCCGAACAGGAACTGAGGAACATTGCAGAGTATAACAGTTATTCCTTCCTGGGCTTTTTCCTGAAATTCCTTTGGAATCAAATGGATGATGATATTGATTCTGGAATTGAGAAGATTGGCGGCATTTTTGAAAACAACATCCAGTGGCTGAAAGAAAAATATACGCAGAAATAAGATTTTAGGACAGTTTGTCGTTTTTCCTCAAAAATTGATGAAAATGAGCGGTTTCTCCGAATTTAGGAGAGACCGCTTTTTTTCTCCGTTTTCATTTCGCCCAATTTCGACTAAACTTTCTGCTATAGAAAGGGAATCACCTCTCAATTCCAGCTAAGAAAGGAACAAAAACCATGGTCAAGAATTATTTTACCTCGGAATCCGTAACCTGTGGTCATCCTGATAAGGTATGCGATCAGATCGCCGACCGCATTCTGGACGGGCTTCTGGAGCAGGACCCCCGTTCCAGAGTGGCCTGTGAAGTGACCTGTGCCACCAACTCTGTCCACATTTTTGGCGAGGTAACCACAACAGCAGAACTGGATTACGCCGCTGCCGCCCGCAGGGTCATCCGGGAGATCGGCTACACCACACCGGGGCAGGGCTTCGATGCGGAGAGCTGCAAAATCCAGGTAGACCTGCATGAACAATCGCCGGATATTGCCAGGGGAATTGACCGCAGAACCCAGTCTGAGCTTCTGAACAGCGGCGCCGGAGACCAGGGCATGATGTTTGGCTATGCCTGCACCGAGACCCCAAGCCTCATGCCCCTGCCCATTGAGCTGGCTCATTCCCTGGCAAAGCGTCTGGAACAGGTTCGCCGGATCAATGAGCTGAATTACCTTCTTCCGGATGGCAAAACGCAGGTCACGGTGGAATACGATGAAAAGGACCAGCCCAAGCGGATCGCGGCCGTCATTGTCTCCAGCCAGCACCGGGATACGGTGGAAACCAAAAAGCTTCGCTCCGATATTCTGGGGCATGTGATCCTGCCCACCCTGCCAAAGGATCTGGTGGATAAGGACACCCAGTTCTTCATCAATCCCACCGGACGCTTTGTACTGGGCGGACCGGCGGCGGATTCCGGCCTCACCGGCCGCAAGCTGATCACGGATACCTACGGCGGGTACGCACGCCACGGCGGCGGTGCCTTCTCCGGCAAGGATGCTTCCAAGGTAGATCGGAGCGGCGCGTACATGGCAAGATACATTGCCAAAAACATCGTGGCATCGGGCCTGGCGGACAGATGCGAAGTGCAGCTGGGATATGCCATCGGCCTGGCAGAGCCGGTATCCTTCCGGATCGACACCTTTGGCACTGAGCATGTGAAAAAGGAAAAGATTTATGACGCCGTCCTTCGGAGTGTGGATATGCGGCCCATGGCAATCATTCAGAAATTCGGATTGACAAATCCGGTTTTCTCCCGCGTATCCTGTTATGGGCACTTCGGAAGCAACGCGGCGGATATGCCCTGGGAGCAAACGGATCTCCTGCTGTCCGTCTGAGTGGAATCTTAAGATACTGTTTTTATGCATATCGGTTTGACTCAGCATCCCGACAAATTGGTGTTTGTCGAGTTCGCCCAACGGGATATGTGCCAACGTATGCGTTCCGAAAGGTTCATGAACCACCAGGGTTCGACGAATCGTAAAACAATCATTTTTGCGTAGGGAATGCATTCATGCATTCCGCCTCGGCAACATTTTTATCGAGGTATGTTGAATGGATCATTGTTGGAAAAAATTGGAACCCGTTACCATTCAACGAGCCTCGGATGTTCACCGACGTTTCGGAACGGATAAACCGTTCCCTACGCACACGCCGAAAGGCATCCCGTTCATCATACCGCCAAATTTCAAATTACCGGGGCAGTACCGGTCGAGGGGCCCAGGAGTTGTGGGTCGATTGCCCAAGGTTCGTAACGAATTGGCCGCAGGGCCTCCCCGCTTAATTCCAACTTGTCCAATTGCTGAGTTAGGCCGATAAGCACATAACGATTTAAAAATGGAGGATATGACAATGTATAACAAAGTAATGCACGCAGCTGAAAGAAAGGCTTTCAAGACCGTACTGGACAGATTCATCGCAAAGAGCCAGACGGGAAGCGCCGCAGAGGCAGCCAACGATTTGATCAGTCTTGTGGAAAAACTGATGAAAGGGATATGGAGCGACGGCAGCTTTGATATGCTGCGGAAAATCGCGGCTGACCAGGACAGCAAATGGGCCCGCTACGCGGACCGGATCATTAAGGACAGCGACCCCAAAATTCTCTCCTCTTTCCTTTTGAATGCTGCCTATGAAGGCGGCTTCCGGGGCTACCGCACGTCTCAGGAGCTGTCCAAACAGTACCAGTGCAACATCCCCTGGATCGTCCTGATGGACCCCACCTCTGCCTGTAATATGCACTGCACCGGCTGCTGGGCAGCGGAGTACGGGCACAAGCAAAACCTCAGCTATGAGGTCATGGACAAGGTGCTCACCCAGGGCAAGGAGCTGGGCATCCATGCCTGCCTGCTGACCGGCGGCGAGCCGCTGGTGCGGAAAAAGGATATTCTGCGGCTGTGTGAAAAGCATCAGGATGTTGCCTTCCACGCCTTCACAAACGGCACCCTCATTGACGATGCTTTCTGCCAGGACCTGCTCCGGGTGGGGAATTTCTTCGTATCCGTGAGCATTGAGGGCTTTGAAGCAGCCAACGACAGCCGCCGGGGAGATGGTCATTTTGAGAAAGCAATTCACGCCATGGAGCTGATGCATTCCTATAAGATTCCCTTTGGTGTGTCCATCTGCTATACCAGCAAAAACTATCTGGATGTGACCAGCGATGAATTCCTGGATATGCTCATCAGCAAAGGCTGCGCCTTTGCATGGTACTTCCACTATATGCCCGTGGGCATGAACGCCTCTACGGAGCTGCTTCTCACGCCGGAACAGCGGGTGTACATGAAAAACCGGGTGCGTGAGATTCGTGGTCTGGAAGGCGGCAAGGAGATATTTGCCATCGATTTCCAAAATGACGGCGAGTTTGTAAACGGCTGTATCGCCGGCGGCAGGTTGTATTGCCACATCAACGCGGCAGGCGACGTGGAGCCCTGCGTGTTCATCCATTACTCCGGGGCCAATATCAACGAGCACTCTCTGCTGGACTGCCTGCGCCAGCCCCTGTTCCAGAAGTACCATGATGGCCAGCCCTTCAACGGCAACCACCTGAGGCCCTGCCCCATGCTGGAAAACCCGGACATTCTGCAGAAAATTGTGCGGGAGTCCGGCGCCAGGTCCACGGATCTGGAAGCACCGGAAAGCGCGGAGCACCTCTGCGCCAAGTGTGTGGAATATGCGAAAAACTGGGCGCCGGTGGCAGATCAGCTCTGGCAGGAGAGCCACGGAATGCCCAGTGAAGAAACGTAACCTTTGAAGCGAATTGGCTTAACAGATGAAAGGAGAACAGCATGCAAAGTGTACGGTTAAAAAAGAATATCCTGACAATTCCAAATCTGTTAAGCCTGATTCGCATTCTTTTGATTCCTGTCATCATCTGGCTGTATTGCGTGGAGGAAGCATACCTTCCAACCATCCTGGTGATTGCGCTTTCCGGCTTCACAGATATCATCGACGGCAAAATTGCCAGAAAATTCAACATGGTTTCCGATGTGGGAAAGGTGCTGGACCCGATTGCGGACAAGCTGACCCAGGCTGTGCTGGTGATCTGCCTGATTGCACGGTATCCCCGGATGCGGGCGCTTTTGTCCTTATTCGCGGTAAAGGAGTGCCTGATGCTGCTGTGGGGCTATTGGACATTGAAGCGCACCGATACGATCAACAGCGCGAAATGGTACGGCAAGCTCAGTACCGTCGTGCTTTACGCCGTCATGATGATCCTGATTCTCTTCGTGGATATTCCGGAAGAAAGTGCCAACGCGCTCATGCTATTGTGCGGTGGGATGATGCTGCTGTCCCTCGTCCTGTACGGACGGTTTTACCACGGGATTCTGGAGCAGGCACCCTCCGCAAGCAGGCAGAAAAAGACGTTACGCACTGGGCGCAATATTGTCCTGGGCCTGATATGGGTGGGAATCATTGCGATTTGCTTGATTCATCGGAAAGAGCTGTCTGCGGAGGGAATTGCAAGCTATACACCCAAGAATCCCTGGCTTGCAGCCATCGTAATGTTGGCGTTATTTGCTTTGAAAAGTCTGAGCATTGTTGTCTATTCAGGACTTCTCTATGCCGCAAACGGGATGCTTTTTCCCCTTCCGGCGGCAATTGCTCAGAATCTGCTTGGCACAGTCATCATGGTATCCCTGCCGTACCAAATTGGGAGAAAGGCAGGAGCCACCGCAGTGGAGGAAATCCGGGCAAAATACCCCAAAGCAGAGGCAATCCACAATCTGAGGGCGCAGAACGATTTTCTTTTTCCTTTCCTTACCCGTATGGCTCGCTTGCCCAGTGATATTGTCAGCCTGTATATGGGAGCGGTTCATGTGGAGTACAAAAAGTACCTCCTGGGCAGTCTGCTGGGGATACTGCCCCAAACAATTACCTTTCCCATTATGGGTATGAGCATCCAGAATATTCGTTCACCGCAATTTGTGATTTCGCTTTGTGTGGAAATTGCCTATATTCTGGTGACTTCTGTCATTTATACAATACATCGCAAAAAGAACAAAGCAGACCAATGAATTTATGGGAGCGCAACACCGTTTTGGGGTGAACTCAGATAGACGCAAAGGAGACGAACATGGACGAAAAGATTGCAATCTTAACAGATACGAACAGCGGGATTACCCCGGAGCAGGCAGCCGGGTTTGGTATCCATCTGGTATCAATGCCTGTCATCATCGACGGCGAAACCTTTTTTGAGAATGAATCCATTTTTCAGGACGAATTCTTTCAGCGCCTGCGCCAGGGCGCGTGTGTCAGTACCTCTCAGCCGGCACCGGGGGCTCTGATGGACTGCTGGGAGGGGCTGCTCCAGCGTTATGATGAGATAATCTATCTGCCCATGTCCAGCGGCCTGTCCGGCAGCTGTCAAACCGCCGCCATGCTGGCTGAGGAATACGATGGAAGAATTCATGTGGTGGACAACCACAGAATTTCCGTGACGCTGCGCCAGTCGGTGCTGGAGGCAAAACACCTGGCCGGCCAGGGAAAAACAGCCCGGGAGATTGCCGCGTATCTGGAAAAGGACGGCTTGGAGTCCAGCATCTATGTGGCGGTGAACACGCTGGAATACCTGAAGAAGAGCGGCCGGGTCACGGCTGCGGGCGCTGCAATTGGAACCATTCTGAATATCAAGCCGGTTCTGCAGATTCAGGGCAGCAAGCTGGACGCCTACAAAAAGGTACGGGGTATGCGTCAGGCCATGCAGGCCATGATTGACGGACTGAAGCAGGACCAGGCCGGACGGTTTGCCGGGCAGAAGCTGACCATCCGCGCCGCCTATTCCGGAGACGCCGAAGCCGGAGCCGCCTGGCAGGCAGAGCTGCAAAAGGCATTCCCGGAGATGACCATTGGGCTGGACCCCCTGCCCATCAGCATCTCCTGCCACACAGGCGACGGCGCCCTGGGGGTTGGCATGATGAAAGACATATTCTGCTCTGACCTGGGAGTATAGTTAACAATGAAAAAACAGAAGAAGCAAAAACACGTTTTCCTCAAATTATCTGGCTGCTGTCGGGAATGTGCCTTGCCGCGGCAGCCGTGTTGAGCTTTGCCGCATCCGGAGGGAAATTGATACAAATTGCGCCGTGGCTTGGTCTATCCATGCTGGCAACAGGAATTGCAAATGTGATTTTGTACTTTTATATTATGAAGCAAACCCCGGGAGCAAAATGGCTGCTGGCAGACAGCATTACCGCAGCGCTGCTCTCCATTTTTCCGCTGTTTAATCAAATCACCTTTGCGGCAGCGCTTCCCTTTTTCTTCTGCGTTTGGGATTTGTTCTCCGGGATTCTTCGGGTAATGGAATCCACAGAGCAAAAAGCAGCGGGAGAACAGGGTTGGCGTTGGTTCTGCGTTGTTGGAATCATTGAGATTCTCGCCGGATGTATTGGTTTGATCAAGCCCATTGAGGAGGCGCTGACCATGCATGTGACGGTTGGCCTGGTTCTCCTGATTCAGGCAATCGCATTTTTCCACAAAGCCAGTGTGGATTTGAAGTCAATTTCATGAACCATGGAGGTCATACTTCCAACACGAAAAGGAGCAGCTATGAGCGGAAAAGTAACTGTCATTGGCGCCGGCAACGTGGGCACCACCATCGCATATACCATGTCCTTTGGGGATATCGCTTCGGAGATCGTTCTCATCGATATTAACAGGGAAAGGGTGGAGGGCGAGGTCATGGACATCGTCCAGGGAACCAGCTTCCGGGAACCCATCTCCGTGACTGCCGGAGACCATGCCGATGCCACGGATTCTGACATCGTGATCATCACCTCCGGTCTTGGCCGAAAGCCCGGACAGTCCAGAATCGAGCTTGCCCAGACCAATGTGGACATTCTCAAGCAGATCACCCCCCAGATCGTAGCGGCCGCGCCGAAAGCGCTGTATGTGCTGGTCAGTAATCCGGTGGATATCATTACCTATGTGTTCACGAAACTCTCCGGGCTGCCGGAAAGCCAGATCATCGGCTCCGGCACCATCCTGGATACCGCAAGACTGCGCTGCGACCTTTCCAACCACTTTCAAATCGCCCAGAAGAACATCCATGCCTATGTCTATGGCGAGCACGGGGACTCTTCTTTCATTCCCTGGTCCTGCGCCTATATCTCCGGCTGCCGCCTGGGTGATTTTGAGGACATGATGATCAAGCGCGGGGCCGTCACGGAGCGGATAGACCCCGAGCGGACGCTGCGCTATGTTCAGAAATCCGGCGGAGAGATCATCGCCAAGAAGGGCGCTACCTTCTACGCGGTATCCGCTTCGGTCAATAGGATCTGTCATGCGCTGGTCGCTGCCTTCGATTCCGTGGCCACGGTCTCGTCCATGATGCATGGAGAATACGGCATTGAGGATGTCTGCCTCAGCACCATGACCATCATCGGCCCCGAGGGCATCAAGGGCAAGGTGCCAACGCCCCTGACCCAGGAAGAAATTTCCAAACTGCACTCCAGTGCCAACGCACTGAAGGCAGTCATTCAAAGCTTGAAGATATAAAGGTTCAAAAGAAATGTGGCACCGAAGCGGATGTGTGGCGGACGAATCAAATGCGGTCGCGCCAATATGACAAAAGCCGGAATGAATCCGAAAACGCTCCAATGCCTTATGGAGCATTCGGACATCAACGTGACAATGAATACCTTAGATCTTGAAGATGACAAGGACGAGATGATTGGCTTGGAAGAATTGGAGCAGGCAAGGAAAGAAATTGATAAGACAAACGGCGAAAAGCCGATGAAGCAGATTATGTTCAAAGCAATTTAATCAGAATACAGCAGTCGCTCATGTCAGCAATGGCATGGGCGATTTTATCAATTTCGGAGATTTTATCATGGTATTTCCCAAAGAGGTGTGGTAGAATAAAGGCAATATTTGAGGATTTGGAGGTGTTTGGTTTGGAGCTGCTGTTGAATGATGTGCTGCATCTTACGCAGGAGGAGATTTCGAACAGCAAAATTGAATTCAATATGCGTGCGGGAACCGGCGGGCAACCCATCCTTGATCGATGGTTAAAGCACACCGAAGAAGAGAAAGCAACAGGAGCCTGCATGGATTGCTCTTACTGGGGATGGTACGGAAAACAAAGAAACTTCTATCCGGGGCAGTGGGTATTCAGTTTTGTAAGAATGCCGGCGGATGCGTGGCTGCTCATTTCGGCGGCGCAGATCATGGATACTCCTGCGAATGATTGGGCAGATGTTCAGGTATTAGAAAAGTATGTGCCTTTGTTTGGAAAGCTTATCATCAAATGTAAAAAGGGCAATACTTTCTCGAGATATGTGTTCAACTTGAGCAAGTATCTTGATCAGGCAGTGGTAAGGGAAATCCTGCCTTGCGTTTATAGCGGTGAAACCTTTGAGGGTTATGATAGAGTTCACTTACCATTCCATAGGTTGGCTGACATTTTTGAGGGCAGAATTCTTCCGACATATTATGAAGCTCTAAAGAAAATCACCGGCGTATACTGTTTGACAGATACTCACACCGGGAAACTGTACATTGGTTCAGCAACAGGTGAAGAAGGGGTCGCACAACGATGGGGCAGCTACCTGGATTCCAAACACGGCGGCAACAAGAAGCTCATTGCGCTTTATGAGCAGAAAGGCGCCGGGTATTTTGAGAAATATTTTACATTTACCTTGCTTGAATATTTCAGCCTATCCTATGACCCAATGAAGATTTATGAACGAGAACAGTATTGGAAACACTGCTTTGATACGATTCGGAATGGGTATAACGACAACTAACTGGTGAGTAGTTCCAGGTTTTCACCCCCTACGGGGTAATCGTTAAATTGTTTCAAAAATCGTAGTAGTCTGCACCCCCTAAACAGACTACTACTTGACTACAACTGAGTAGTACACAAGGCTACATTTTGCCCTGTTTTGCCTATTCTGTAAATGTCAGCGTGATATGTGTATAGAATGAAAAACGCAAAAGGGGGCGCAAAACAGGGCAAATCACGGCATTGAAGGAGGAATTTTAAAGTGATTAAGATATTATTTGTTTGCCACGGTAGTATTGCTGCAGGGGCAAAAAGTGCTTGATTCCCTAGACGATTTCGGTTTTGAGAATCGCATTTTACCACTGTTTTACCACTTTAAGTCACGGGGCAGACATGACATATAATACCCGATTTTTGTCAATATTTATCCGCATATTGGGCACTTCGAATCGGGTACTATGCGGCGAGTTGGAAAAATATCTCTGCGGAATGTCGGAAGATCGGTTGATTGATTGAAAGTGTAGTAATGCCCCAGCAAATTGTCACTGAGGCATTGGCTACAACTCAATATATTCCCATTTATCCTTGGGAAACCTAGTAGAAAGATCAGCTCTACTCTTTGGCATTGCAATTACCAAGAGCTTTCTAGGACGCGTCATTGCTACATATGCTATACGCATCAATTCTGTGTCAGTATTCCCATTGACCAAAAACGAAGGGGTCAACGTATTTCCACGAGTTCCATGTATAAGGAGCATAAGAGCATCAAAGGTTTCTCCCTTTACGCCGTGAACCGAAGAATACGTATAATCGGTCTGGGATTTTTTCTCAAAGTATTCTTTTATAGGGATCTTCTTAAAGTCTGAGTTCTGCGTGTCTCGTGTTTTAATTTTAATCACATCTGTTATAGTTGCGCCGTTGAGTAGGATCATACCATGGGCTGTAAGTATTTCCTGTATGATGGCCCTGCTGTTGGTTACCCATTGGCCGCATTGTTCGTTTGCTGAAGGCAGTCCTACAAGAATCTCTATAACGACTTGTTTCCATTGGCTATATGGCATAATATGAGATATTTCCTGTTCAATGGAAATGTCGATATCTTTTGAATCCTTAATTGTCAGTTGAAATACTGCTTTTTCGCAAAAAGAGTACGCTTTTTTCCTATTGCCAGTCATCCATTCAAAAGAGGCCTTTGCTAACAGCTCAGTTTCTGGTGTTTTCCACAGGTTGTCTACACAATTACCTGAGTGGATGCTATTCCTTGTTACGACGGCAACCTTATCGGGAGAAATAGTAATAGCACATGCAACACACTCATCTTTGAACCTTTGGATAATAGAAGTCTCAGGTGTATTCTTGTCATATAGGAAAAGAACAGGTTTTTTGTTGTAGTCTGCGCATAATCCGGATGCTTTATTTGCAGTTTTGTCCTTATAAATACTCGAAAATACATAGGTTGCATTGCATATCAACTGTGAACTTCTGAAATTCTGAGATAAGCCCAACTGCGTCCACTTTACATCGCACATTTTTTTCAAAAATGATTCCGGATTGGCATTTCGCCATTCGTAAATTGCTTGATCTGGATCCCCCACAATATATATTGATTCCAAACCCGCGTTACACAGTAGATCCACTATTTTCATTTGTTCCTGCGATGTATCCTGTGCCTCATCCAGAATAATGACAGGGAATCGTGAGGCGATGCATTTTGCAACTTCTGGATACTTTTCCAGTAGCGTACATGATAAGCCTGCAACTTCGTCTTGAAAGAACAGCCCTTTCTTCAGTAAACTCTTTTTGAACTGAACACACGGAGGTTCATACCGTCCATTCCCAGCACAAGTAATTTCTCCTCCGTTCTTTGTTAGAATTCCATTTGAAGTCCATCTAAAATTACTAATACTGGATAAGCAATTGGCGTAACATTCTTTCCTCCAAAATCGGTATGAGTTTACTATATCAGATGAGGTAATTATTGGCCTTTTGGGCGAGTCAAGCAACAAATAACCGAATCGCAAAAATACAAAGTTATCAATAAAACTATCCAGTGTTCCTACGAAATGTGGAGCGTTAATACTATATCCACTAGGGAGCATTTCAATCGCTTGCCGACCAATTTCATCACTGGCAACATTAGTAAATGAGAGAACAGCTATTCCTTGATAAGGGCGGTTCCAATGCTGCAAGTAATTGATCATTTTTTGCGCAACTACTGTCGTCTTTCCACTTCCTGGACAGGCATGCAAAACAACTTTTCCAGAAGATTCCAGAAAGTTCATTTGTTCTGTTGTAAAATCATGCATTGCTAATCCTCAGAAACCGGTATTTCTCTTGTTGTGTTATAGATTGCATCTTTTATATATTGAGGAACAACAAAAGGTGATGTAATTGTCTCTCCGTTTTTTACGGCTTGGAATTGTTTTTGCAAGGATCGTGCTAAGGCTTGTGCAACCTGGGCTTTTGCTGAGTTCCTTGACCGAATAAAAAGCCAAATCATTAGTGCCTTTATTTTCTGATTAGGTTCAGCGTCTACTTTTTCCTTTAATTTTGCCCCTACAACTGGGTATGCCGTAGAAATAGCCGCCAACATATATGCGACATTGTTCGGCTCCAATGCCAATGCATACTCAAATGTCTTAACCGCTCCAAAACATTTCACAGCACCATTGTTGCACAAAGTAGAAATGGCGTTATATCTATCTGATGGAGTTCCGTTTTCAATTTTTCCCAATATCCCAGTTAAATCACTGTCATAATCCAAATCTTTGGATATATATGTAGGATATTCCTTATTGGCACATCGATCATCATCGGTAATAATGGAGGCCTTTGCAAATCCAGAATTCTGGTCAGGTGCTTTTATCATTTTGGCAAATGGAGAAAAACCAACTCCATTTATATTCACGAGTTCGACAGCATACATATCCAGTGGCCGATCAATAATTTTCGCAAACTCGGGCACTAAAATCGCCTCACTGATTCCCTCAACAAAAATAATCCCTTTTGCAAAGAAAAGCTGAGATTTTGTTACATCTAAATACTTTTCCAAATAATCAGCTTCCTCATTGGTTAGCGTAGCTGTTGACAGCGGATAATTGTACAACATATGTTGGTTTTCATACAGCAAATTGATATGCTTAATCCCAATTTTTGAGACTAGTGTAGGCGAATGCGATGTCATAATCACTTGAATATTCTCGGACTGCTCAGTCTTTTTACAAAAGAAATTCAAAATCAACTCTTGTAATTGAGGATGTAAATGCGCCTCTGGCTCTTCTACTAGAAATAGATTTGCGTAAATTCCATTTTTGGCAAGAGACATATCTCCTAAGACAGCCGATATAAACAGGAGATTATTATACCCTAATCCGTTTTGAAATATTTCAAAGGAATGCTTTTTAAGAGATAACAAAGCCTCTTTATGCGTACTGCTTAGATCTTCCTTTGTAGAAATCAAAGCATCAACATCAATATACAGGCCATTCTCCTGAGAATGAATAAAGGGTTTACTGTCCTCTGAGCTTCCCAACGCTTTGATTTGGTCGTAACACGGATGATTTAATTCCATAAAATGCCACCGTGGAATAATCCACGATCTCAATGAAGCTGTGATAGACTCAAATTTTGGCTCAACAAAGCCTAAATCTACCTTCTGATGCAACAGATTCTGCTCGATAGATAACAAGTTATCATTTATTATTTGCCTTGTTTTGCTTAACGACTCTGTTTGCAGTATTTGTTGATTGGCAGTTCGCAATTTTTCAACAAGCGTGTCTCTTTCTTCAGGAGTATTTGCAATAGTTTCAAGTAATTCTGCAAGTTTACTACTGCGTGAAGGCCTCATTTCACTCGTAGCATCCCTTAATGCGCTCAAATAGGCAATGTTAACAGCCTCAAGTGTATCCGAAGATAACGGATTTCCTTCACATTTACCGCCCCAAGCTCTGTACTTTACTTTATCAGAACCTGCAGGAGTCCTCTCTAATGTAAAAATTACATGGAACTCACCGCATTCTGTCTGTACAGGATCCCAGATTTCAATTAGATTTTTAGGGACATCTTTAAGGTATACATCGATTTGTGCTGAAGTTGCTTTTTCTCCTGCTGCATTTATATGAAAATCGGTTTTGCTGAAGAAGATATCTTTCTTATATAGCACACAAGAAAAGGCAATCCTGATTGCGTCAACCAAAGCTGTTTTACCGTTATTGTTCTCTCCAATTACAACATTGATTCCCCTATCAAACAAGAAACTTACTCCCTCAGGTCCAAAGGCTCTGAAGTTTTGAACTCTAACCTTTTGAATGTACATAGTACCTCCATTTTGATAACATGCCTTAGCGGTTCTCATTCTCAAGAATCCGCTTGGTCGTCAATCGAGTTTTCTGTACTGGTTTTACCTCTATAGCTTTTAGAACTCCTGAGTCAGCGGAACCCAGTGCTCATCAGCCATATCCTCAGCAAACTCCGTATTATTGATATAAAGCTGATTATCCTTATCCCGCACGAAGCCCCAATGCAGATTGTGCTTGGCAGCATAGGCCTTAAACGCATTGAACTTGTTCTCAATTTGACGGTCGATATTCTTATCTTTGCCCCTGGCCTCGCCGCCCTTGGTTTCGATAATCCAGACTGTGCCATCGTTTTTCATTACGATGTAATCAGCGTAGAAAAGCCACTGCTTCTGGATTCCGTCCACGTAGACAATGGAAAAATACTGCTGCCCAGTATCGCCGTTTTTATATAGCCATTCAATGTCATCTCTGCCCTCACAATGCTGCTCAAACAGCATTTCGCTGGTGCTGCGAACAAGGCTGGTTGCAAAGCCAGAGGTGTATTCATGGTAAGCATTGGACAGGTATTCCACTTCGCCCTTGACATTGGGATCATAGCGGAAGAAATCCTGTTCCGGGATACGGAAAGTGCTTTTCTTCGGGTGCATTTGCATGCTCATCTGTACTGTCATCTGCGCCGTAACCTCGCGGAATTCTTCTTTCAGCTTGTGCTGGTTGTTGATGATAAACGCATAGAACTCCGCTGTTTCGAGGGAAAGCAGCTTTCTTCCGGAAGCACCGCCTTTTCGGAACAAGCGCTCAAGAATCGTTTTCACCTTGTTCTGTGCCATACCGATAGAACTCTTGATGGCATCAATACTGTGCATGAGCTGCATACCGTGTTTGTGCGTATCAATTCGCTTATGGGTCGTGATATAGTTGTGACTGTCTGCCAATGCCGAAGTGCGAATAAATTCCCCCTGCAAAGCCTGACCGTGAATTTCGGAACCAAAGATATACCCGGCATCTGCCAACAGCATCTGATTCTGTTTCTTATCACTGCCGAGGTGGTATTTGGAAACCAATGCCTCATGAATTTTGATCAGAACTTCCCGCTCACCCAGGCCGTCAAAGTCCATATCCCGGACTTCTTTCTCCAGTGTGAAGGTCTTACACTTATCCTTCAGGAAAAGACGGCGGGTTTCATAAGCCTTGTCCATGCTGGACAGCAATCCTGCCTTATATTTATCGTCAAAGGTGTACACATAGCAGAAATCCAGCAGATCATCTTCATAATGATTCGCTTCGGGCATACGGCGGATACGTCCAATAGTCTGGATTTCAAAGTTCTCATTCATGCCTTCACGCAGCTTCACCAGAATTTTTGCCCGGGGACAGTCCCAGCCGGTGCTGATGGCCTGCTTCATCAGCAGGAACACCGGGGTAGCATCATTCTCGGTCAGGTTGTCGGGTAAGTCACGTTTGTCCTCGCTCATCCAGATACTGACCATGCCATTGTCATAGGTATAGCCCATGCTTTCCAGCTTGGCTTCCACCGCACGGATGGTTTCCGGCTGACCGTTAGGGAACTGAATCAGCACAAGGGGGCGGATGGTTTTGCCCAGTTCCTTGTACCGGGCAGCAATCGCCTTGCGCTTGGCATCAGCCAAGTCCAAAAGGCAATCGTAGTCATTGCTGATCTCCATGCCGTCCACCAGTCCCTCATTCACATAGAGGGCCTTGGTGATAAGACCGGCATTGATGACATCCACTTCGTCAATTTCAAAATATTCATACCGTTTGTTCTCCACAGCGGTGGCGCTGATACGGATGATATTTTTGGCAGAGAAGGCATCAATAATGGTCTTTGCTTTTGCGGTATTGTTGGAGTGTTCCTCGTCAATGATAACGATAAATTCCGTTCCCGCCCGGTGTGCTTCCGCAATGCGGTCAAAGAGGTTCTTCCTTTCGCTGTCCCGGATGGCGGTATTGCCCTTCTTTGTCACCAGCTCCCAGTTGATGAAAGTGGTGCTTTCGGTATCAAATCCATTCTGGAGGGCATCGAACAGATTCTGGGTGTAGCGGTGGGGCGCGAACTTTCGCATCTTCTGGCGGCTCTGTTCTTCCAGATCACCCTTGCCGGGACACAGCCAGATGAAAGCGGTGCGGCTGTTGATCTTGGTTAGATATTCTTCGATGAAATCGATCAGAATGATGGTCTTGCCGGAGCCGGTGGGAGACTTTACAATAACGGTCTGCTTGGAACGACTGTCCGTTACGATATCCAGCAGCTTGATGACCGCCTTTTCCTGAAAATCAAACAGATTGATGTTGATACCGCCTACCATGCTTCGCCCACCTCCTTCAGTTCAAAGCTAAAGTAATAGTCGGGAATGGTGTGGATCTCCACACCTTCAAAGAGTGCGTTCTGCTCCGTGGTAAACAGGACATCCTTGGAGGCATAGATGGCCTTTACGCCCTCGTATTCACTCCAATGCGCCTGCAATTCGTCCGCTTCCTCATCGCTCATAACCATCAGATACTGGCTGCCATCGATCTTAACGCCGTGCTCCAACTGGATCATCTCCCGGATGTGCCCTAACAGTTCATTGGAGAGATATTCGGCATCCTTGGAAATAAAGTCGGTATGGTAATACTTGACATTTGCAGGCAAACCCATAGCGTATTCGCTCCCATCCTCTCGCTTACCTGTAATAACAGTTTTGATACGAGGATAGGTTACTTTGTCACAAATGCTGCTCTCATTATTTGTACAGAGGATAAAATGGCGATTGCTGTGCTGTTCTGCGTTAAGTTCAATAACCGCATGCCCAGTTGTGCCTGACCCGGCAAAAAAGTCTAAGACAATGGAGTCCTTTTTGCTGACTGCACGGAGAACCTCTGCAATCAGTTCCAGGGGCTTGGGATAAGAAAATCGCTTATCGCCCAAAATATCCTTTACACCAGAAGTTCCTTTTGTTGTATAGAATTCTTTTTCCGTCCAAATGGTAGGAATTTCACTACCTACAGTTTTATTCTTTCCAAACACGAGCGTAGGCGCATTGGGTTCTTTTCCAACCACCTCAAGTTCGCCGCATTCCACTTTTTGAATAACACCTTCAGGAAGATACTGTACGCTGAATTCGTTGGGATTGGCCTTGGATTTATTCTTGCTAACCTTGATGTAACCTTTTTTCCAATCTCGCATAAGTCTTGACGGAATAAGTCTCCACACACATTCAGCACCTTTGCTACTAATCGGCCATAAGGCAACAGTTCCATCGGGGGCTTCATCATAGTCGAATGGGAAATCTTTTAATTCGCCTGTGTAGCTACCATCGCTTATGCGTTCAGTCAATGTTTTTCCAACACCCACTATATTCATCGTTTTTTTGTCGATAAATATAGGGTATGCTTGATTAGGCCGTGTTACTTTTGTAAAGGTACTGAGTGTTAATCCCTCAAACGGACTCCGCTCGATGCCACCAGTAAAATTCATTGTGTTGGGTTCAAAATCACGGGGAGCGATAAATACAAGGTACTCTTGTACATAGTTAAATCCGCCATTGGGTTTACCGCCAGATGTTTGAACTGTAACACAGGTTACTTGCTTGGTGTCAAACATTTCTTGGCACAGCATAACCAGATTGTGCACTTCCTGATAACCAATGCTGATAGCAATAACTCCGTCACTTGTTAGCAGATTTCTTGCGATTTTCAATCTTTCGGACATGAAGGAAATCCACTTACTGTGCTTGAAGCCATCAAGATCATCAACATATGCATCATCGTATACGAAGTCTTTATTACCAGTATTATACGGGGGATCAATGTAAATTACATCGATTTTTCCCTTATGGGTTTTCTCCAGTAGCCGCAGGGAATGGAGGTTATCGCCCTCCAGAATGAAGTTGTAGCCCTGACCGGGTGCTGCAGTGATTTCCCGCTCCGGCACCTCGGTGAACACGGGGATATTGTCCCGCATCATCACATCCACGGCTTCTTCGTGCTGTTCCCATACAAGGCCATACTTCTTAGAGGTCAGTTCATTTTCAATTTCCCCCAGGGCGATGAGCATATCGTCATCGTCCCGGTGCTCATCTTTTATCTTCTGCAAGAACGCCAACATGCGCTCCCGCTTCTGCTGCGAAAGGTTAGGCATTTTCTTCTCCTCTTTCCTCTGTAATCGGTTCAAGACTTAATATAAAATCGGTCAGCAAAATTGCATTCAGGGAAGCTTTTTTGTTAGGATACTTGTGGTACCAGCTATGGGATACACCATGCCGGTTGGGGACTCCATCTACCACATCACTAACAGCATTGCACTGGGAAACAATAAACTGATCAAAATAGTCGCTGAAGATCTTATTGTAATCATTCGCTTCCGTCAGTGCGGCCAATTCCTTCTTGGTCTTCTCCATTCTCTGGCGATGACGATCCTGCATTGTTGCGTTGTTCGCCTTAATATATATCAAACCCTCCCACATCGTCGAAAGGCTGGAAATCGTCAGAGCATATTCTCCACGCAGATGCGCTTCAATCGCCTGTCCCAAGATCCTCTTGATGTGGTTTTCCATATCCATCTGTTTCCAATTGCGCTTGATGGCTTTGACTTCTGCTTTATCATAATAAGCGAGAATGGCCTGATCGATACGCTTCTCTCTGCGTTTGCTGGCACCTCTGCTGGTAGCCATAATGTCACTTACCTCTGCAAACAGATTCAAGTCTGCAGCCCAAGCAGCATATGGGAACCATTTACACTCCATAAAGGTCGTCAAATAGACTTCCTTCAGCTTATCATATCGACCCAGTAATCCATCTTCCGGTAAATTCAAGTTTTCCAGAATGGAATGGATTGGAAATACATCCAGCGTATTTAACCACTCGAAAACAGGAGACTTAACCAGATTGGAAATAGCATTCCCATAAGACTCACTGATTGCACGCAAGGAATCTGTAATACTACGGAATTGTTCCTGGTTACGATGCAGATAGTCCCCAAGCGCAGATGTTGCAGTATGCATCCCAGCCATATTCAAAGCATAGTTCTCTTTGAGCTGCTGTAATACAGGATTGGTAAAACTGTATTTGGGAATAGCATTCGATATTGCCAATTCTCCAAAGCCACGAAAGATAGAATTCATACAATAGCCCTGAAAAGCACTCAGCATAGAAGAGCTTGCAGTAAGTTTTCCGAGGGTTGAGGATGTACTTTCAGAAAGTTTTCGGAGTTTCTCATCTGTTTCGAGAATCGGCTTCAGGCTATCCTCAATGCTATCAGTACCTTCACGAAGGTCCTCCATCTCTTCAGGAATTTCATCAGGAAAAATCGTTTTCATCGTAATCACCCTTTTCTATTTTGGGAATAAGCATCATTCGTGTTGGAACTGTGGTTATTCGGAAATCCGATACTTTAGTTGTCTGCCAGTGCCTTCTTTGGCCGGCAGGCCACATCGACCATTTCTCGAATGATTGGGATGGTGGTTATATCCATGTAGCATTTGCGGCGTTCCAATTATTCAGCCATTCAGCTTCTGCAATCATTGCAGTCCACAAAGGTGACAGAAACTGTTCAATACCCTTCATCACAATGTGAAAATTTATATCAGCATTTCCTAAAGTCCTCAGGAAATACCTCCATTTAGTTTGCATATCTTCATCATCCGCCAAAGCCAGAACCCGATCGAAGCTATCCTTTTCATAAGCTGTACCGCGGTTCTGGAGCGTTTCCTGAATTGCGGTTTGCAATTTGAGACCATCAAAGTCGAAAGTCCGTGATAGATAATAGATATCGTAAAAATCCTTCATTCGCCCGGTCAGTTCAAACCGCTGCAGGATGGCGTCGAACTTCTCTGCAATGGTGCTTTCCAGCGAGTATGTGAGGATTTCCGGCTTTTCGTATCCGTCAAGCTGGGTCTGGATATTCCGCCGCTGGGCATTGGGGACGATCACATCTCCCACACCGATATCCACATTGAAGGGAACACGGACATTTTTGATGTAGCCTGTGATTTGGGTGCTGATGCCATGATATTTTCGTTGGATGGCAATTGGTTCCGTTTTTGTCGCTTTGAAAGTCACAAAGTTGTTTCCTGTGTCCACCGCCAGAATTTCCGCAATGATCTCATCCATCCGGGCAAGATCATTATTCAGACCTCGCATGAGAAAGTCAACATCCACCGTCGCCCGGCTCTCAAAGTTTGTCAGCGTGTATATGAACAAGCCGCCCTTCAGCACGAAGTTTTCTGCATACTTAGAACCAGCCAGCCGCCGCAGGAATTCTTCCTGGAAGAAAAGCTGTAGGCATTGCTGATAGCTGATGCCGGAAGCCTTGGCCTTGTTTTTCAACTTCGCCAGAACGGACGCAGCAATATCTGCCATTACAGCCACACTCCTATCAAATCTTTCGCAGTTTTCTTTACCCGCAGAGGCTCGGCATATTCCATGAGTTTGGGAATACGCTTTTCCGGGTCTGCAATATAGTTTTGGATCGCTTTGTTGAAAATTTCTTTGTCCATCTTATTCCGATACCGCAGGCAATCGCAAATGACACGATCTTTATCATAAATCCGTATCTCGTGCCCGTCCATATTTCCTTTTGTTAGCCCCAGTTCCAGGACCGCAGGTTCTATGTAATAGGGCTTTACAAAAGGGTAGTCGATCCGAAACCGTGATTTTCCCGAATCCTTACTGACTGCCAGATGCCAGTCACCCGGCGTGCGGTCACTGTATCCATAGTAACGCAGAGCTGTATCCATGCAGAGAATCGCATCTGGGAACAGTCGGCTCACCGTGCCAATCTCGCTGAAGTCTTCGGGATTGACCCATTGGTAATAGCCGTATCGTACTTTCTCTACGCACCCTGCCTCAATAAGCTGCTGGATATTCTTGTAGTATATTTTCTCCTGTTCCAGTTCCTTGGTACGCATCATGCCGCCGTAGTGTTCGAATATTTTTTTGCAGTGCTGGATATCCATGAGCGCATCCCCATTTCGACTTTTTGATATTTTGAATATATGAGCGGACAAAGTTATATAAACTAAGTATAACCATTATTAGAAGAGAAGTCAACATAGTTGTGCTTGCTACCGTCGTAATATTCGCCACAGAATTATGACGATAGTAAACATTACTGAAATAATTCCTGGTTTACAAATGACGGTTTGATCCAACGACAGCAATTCCCAATTGCGCAGCCGATGCCCGGAGGGCAGAGTTGCTCAGAACAATTTCTTGTTCGCCGGGGATTGGGGCGGGGCCTCAACAAACAGAAAATGCGCAGATCCGCCGAAGCGGAAATGCGCATTTTTCGCATATGGCGCGCCATAAGCATTGCTTGCCACTATTATACCAAATTTGGTATAAAAGTAGCAAGCAATGCATCTGTAATACAAATGCGCAAAACCCACCTGTCTCCCTTTCAAGGAACGGGTGGGTTTCTGCTTGCTGAGGCTCCGCCCCAGGCCCCGGTGATCGCAGTCTGTCCGTCTGCGGCTGCGCGATTTTCAATCGCTTTTGTTTTTGCGTGAGCAAGATTTATTTTCGAAAATATTTTCGAATTAGGTATTGACATCGTGTTCTCGATATGGTATACTCTCGATACGCAAACAAACTTTCTAAATCGTTCGTGATAACAACTTCATATTTTTTATTGACACGTTTCGTACATAGTTCAACCGCCGGACACGCTGGATCGATTCCAGTATAGGAAGCCGGATAAGAGCCTGCATCCACCAGCTTTGCTGGTGAGAACGAGGACCATCGAGTTAGGGCATGACAAACAGCTTACCACGCTGTTGTCATGCCCTTTTTTCGTCCTCCGGGCAGTTTTGCCCATGTACCTTGACAACTGAATACACGGGGATGCCCGGTCAATGGGTATCCTGTGACCACTTTGAACGAAGGAGAAGAACATGAGTTACTATCCAGCGTTGAAACAAAGATTGACCTGCCGGGAGGTGGCTCCCCGCTACGGCTTGAAAGTGAATGCCGCCGGGATGGCGTTATGTCCCTTCCACGATGAGCGTTCGCCCAGCCTGAAGTTCAGCCGGGGCTTTTACTGTTTCGGCTGCGGCGCTCAGGGGGATGTTATCACATTTGTGTCCCGGCTCTTTGAGATTTCACCGGGGGAAGCGGCGCAAAAGCTGTCCGTGGATTTTGGGATTCTTGTGGACGATCACCCCCGAGGCCCTCCGACGGCCCAGACAGAAATGGAAAAATGGGTTTCCTATGCGAAGGAAATTCTTCACAGCTACTACGATTTGCTGGTTGACTGGAAGCGGAGGTATTGCCCAAAAGCGTCAGACACAAATTGGCACCCGCTGTTTATCGAAGCGCTTCAAAGGCGGGCAGACATTCGCCAGTTGGTTTTTGAATTGGAGTTCGGAACTACGGAAGAAGTGAAAAACGTTTACGAGCATTACAGAAAGATGGTGATAGAGATTGATGAACGAATCCACAGCAATGACACAGCAGGAGATATTTCTGAATCTCAAGAAGAACGGCAAGGACAATGTTCTGCAAACCATTGACAACTGCATTTTTGTTCTGGAGCATGACGAGAATTTGAGGGGAACCATTCGATTCAACATACTGACCGAGCGGGACTGCATCGTGGGCGATGTAGGCTGGGAGAGGACAGGCAGTGCCATTACGGAACGGGACATGAGCTACCTCAAGCTGTATTTTGAGCGGCACTACCATCTGAACCACGAGAAGGCATTGCGGGATGCCATCCGCATTGTCGCCAACGAAAACCGCTTCCATCCCATTCAGGAATATCTCCAAGCACTCCGCTGGGACGGGCAGTCCCGCATTCCGCACGCCTTGCACAGATTCCTGGGGGCGGAGGAATGCCAGTTCAACACCGAGTGTCTGAGAATTTTCATGCTGGGTGCCATCAGCCGGGTGTTCCATCCCGGCATCAAGTTTGAGCTGATGCTGTGTCTGGTGGGCAGTCAGGGGGCGGGCAAGTCCAGCTTCTTCCGGCTACTGGCTGTGCAGGACGAATGGTTTTCCGATGATCTGAAAAAGATCGATGATGACAATGTATACCGAAAAATGCAGGGGCACTGGATCATCGAAATGTCAGAGATGCTGGCCACCGCCAACGCGAAAAGCATTGAAGAGATCCGCAGCTTTATCAGCCGCCAGAAGGAAACCTATAAGGTGCCCTACGACATCCACCCGGAGGATCGGCCAAGGCAGTGCGTATTCGCCGGCACCTCCAATTCGCTGGACTTCCTGCCGCTGGACAGGGCGGGCAACCGTCGTTTTCTGCCGGTCATGGTGGAGCCGGACAAGGCGGAAGTACACATTCTGGAAAACGAAGCAGCGTCCCGCGCCTATATCGACCAGATATGGGCAGAGGCGATGACCATTTACCGCAGCGGGGATTTCCGGCTGTCGCTGCCGAAGGAGTTGGAGGAGGAAGCCAAGAACCGCCAAAAGGCATTCATGCCCGAGGACACTACGAGCGGGCGTATCCAGTGCTTTCTGGATTCCTTCGGAAGTGATGATGTATGCTCCCGGCAGATTTTTGAACTGGGTCTGGGACGTATAGGCGAGCCAAAGCAGTGGGAGATCCGGGAGATCAACGACATTATGAACCACACCATCGAGGGCTGGGAGCCGGGTACAACAAAACGGATTCCCGGCTACGGTATCCAACGCACATGGCGCAGAAAGGCTGGGGTAGGGTTGGAGCAGTTGGAACTGCCGGAGGGCTGGTAAGCAGTCATCCGCTATCCCAGTAAACAGCCGGTAAACAAGCCGGTCAACGTATTTTCAAAACCTTCAAACGCCGAAAAGAGGAACACTCCTTATATTTACTTTGGATTCCTTACTCTTTTCCTTTTGAAGAGAAGATGTAAACGGAGAATTGCAAAACAGGAAACGATGGCAGAAAGGGCCAATGTCAACCGCGCAGAGGTTTTCTTGCGCCCGTTTACACCAGTCCGTCAACAGACAGCACCGCGATATCTGCCGCAGGGAAAACAAAGGGTTTGGAAAACAGCGAAAAAGTTTCCCCTTCCCTGTGAAAAATGCGCCAACAAGCGATGAAGCAAGGAGTGAATCCGATTCGCAGGACGGGAAAGGACTGCACCGGCTGACGAATTGGTTCGCAAATTGCTGCATTCGCCGGGTCAACCTGTGACCCGGATATGGCGAATAAGAAAATGGAGGGATTTTCAGGGTCAAAGAAAATTCGCCAGACAGAAAAGCCATTGCACAAAAAACAGAATTTGATTCTGGAGGGAACGAACATGAAAAAGGGAAGAAAAATCAACAGAGTGCGCTGCGACATTCAATCTCACATCATTGCCGCAGGTTACACCCAGAAGGAAGCGGTGGAAGCCTGCTCAGCGGAATATGGCTGGAGCGACAGCGACTCCAATTTCTCCGCCAAGCTGAGTGACCAGACCCTGCGCTACCGGGAAGCGCTGGAGCTTGCCGATGTGCTGGGCTATGAGATCGTATGGCAGAAGCGGCGGGAAGATTGACCTCATCCCGTTCGAAAAGAAATCCGTTAACCATTGGAAAGGAACGCGAATGGAATATAAAGTGCCAATTCAAGAAAAATATGCGCTGACTGTCGATGAAATGGCTGCGTATACCAATATCGGCCAGAAGAAACTCCATTGGGTCATCAACGAATACAAGGACGCGGATTTTCTTCTGAGGATCGGAAATAAGACACTGTTCAAGCGCACCGCGTTTACCCAGTTCCTTGATAAGGCTGAGTGTTTATAAATTGAAAATCAGTCTTTTCATTTCCGGGCAGACATGGTAATATAGAGGTGTCATGTCTGCCCCTTCTTTTATGAGAAAGGAGCTGCGAATGAGCGTAAAGAGAAGGGACAACAAAAACCGAATTTTGCAGAATGGTGAAAGTCAGCGTCCCGACGGCAGGTATCGATACAAGTACATTGACGCCAACGGGAAAGAGAAGAATCTCTATTCCTGGCGGCTGGTTTCCACGGACAAAGTTCCGGCCGGCGTGAAAAATTGTGAACCCCTCCGGGACATGATCCGAAGGGTTCAGGCAGATTTGAATTTCGGCATCGTCCCCGATGGCGGTGGCTTGACGGTTGTGCAGATGTGTGAGAAATACCTGCTGACGCAAAATGGCATCCGGGAAAACACCAGAGCCAACCATAAGACGGTGATGAACATTCTGAAGAAGCATCCCTTTGGAAGTACCAGAATCGACAAGATCAAGGTTCTGGATGCCAAGCTGTTTCTGGTGAGCCTTCAGAAAGATGACGGAAGGTCTTACAGTTCCATCCACAGTATCAGAGGTGTTCTTCGCCCCGCGTTCCAACTGGCTTTGGAGAGCGACTATATCAAGCGGAATCCCTTTGATTTTCAGCTGAAGGATGTACTGGTCAACGACGCTGTGACCCGTGAAGCCATTTCCAGGCAGGACGAGAAGAAATTCCTGAAATTTGTGAAGGAAGATCAGCACTTTTCCGTTTATTACGACGCGATCTATATTCTGTTCAAAACGGGAATGCGAATTTCGGAGTTCTGTGGATTGACGCTGGCGGATATCGATTTGGAGCAGAGAACCATCAACATTGACCACCAGCTCCAGCGCAAGGGCAATGGCGAGCTGTATATTCTCGACGGTCAGAGCCTGTCCACAAAAACGAAGACGCCTTCCGGAACACGGTGCATCCCCATGCTGACCAACGAGGTACACGCGGCGTTCCGCAATCTGGTTCAGAACCGAAAGACACCGAAGGTGGAACCTCTGGTAGATGGCTACGGCGGCTTCCTGATTTTGAATGAGAAGGCGCGTAAAGGACTGCGTCCGATGGTCGCGATGGATTGGGAGCACATCTTCAAGCGTATTCTGGACAAGTACAACAACACCTATAAAGTCCAGATGCCAAAGGTCACCCCCCACGTCTGCCGTCACACATTTTGTAACAACATGGCCAATTCCGGCATGAATCCGGCGCATCTTCAGTATTACATGGGCCATTCGGATATCTCCGTGACCATGAAGCACTATGTCCATACGAAGACCGAGGATACCCGACAGGAGGGACTTCGCCTGATGAAGGAAGGAAAACTGGCCAATTTTCGCTGAGTGGTAAAGCCGGATCAGAGCGGGTATTTTACCACGATTTTTACCACTTTCGGGTGGTAAGCTATGCGCTGATATGCCAGGATATGCCGGAGCGGTGGGGAAGAACGGTTCTGAAAACCGGAGTGAATTGTGGCATATTCCGGCATAAAGGCGCAAGAAATGGAGTTTAGAAGATGGTAAAAATCTTATTCTTATGCCACGGCAATATCTGCCGCAGTCCCATGGGGGAATACATTTTAAAGGACATGGTGCAAAGGGCTGGGTTGGAATCGGAATTTGAGATTGACTCGGCGGCAGTGAGTCGGGAGGAAATTGGAAATCCCGTATATCCTCCGGCGAGGTGGGAGCTGGAAAATCACGGGGTTTTCTGCGGGAATCATCGGGCACGGCAGGTGACCATGGAGGACTACCGGCACTTTGACCGAATCTACTACATGGATGCCAGCAACGCCCGGTATCTCTCCCGGCTGCTGCCCAAAAATCCGGATAAAATCCGTCCGCTGCTGAGCCGTGACGTGGCGGACCCCTGGTACACCGGCGATTTCCGGCGCACCTGGGAGGACATTGTGGAGGGCTGTCAGGCCATTATGGAGGAATTTACATGAATCTTGAGAAATTGGAGCAGGGGCTGGCGGAGCTGCCCCTTTACATCTACTTTTTTATGGACCCCAGGGACCTGGAATTCTCGGACCGGGTACGCTGGATCTGCGAGCACGAGTGCGCCCAATACGGGAAATCCTGGGCCTGTCCCCCGGGGGTGGGAACGGTAGAGCAGTGCCGGGCCCACTGCCAGAGCTTTAACAAATGCCTGGTGATCTCCACGGTGACGGAGGTAGCGGACATCGCGGACATTGCCGAAACCCTCTCCACCCGGCAGGAGCATGAAGAAATCACCGACCAGGTGGCGGAATTGATGCGTCAGTGCGGCATGGAGCCCTTTGTCCTTTCCACCGAGTCCTGCGCCATCTGCCCCCGGTGCGCCATTCTGGATGGGAAAAGCTGCCGTTTTCCGGAGAAAATGCACCCCTGCGTGGAAAGCCAGGGCATCAATGTGATTCCCGTGCTGGAACAAAACGGGCTGGAATTTCAATACGGTGAAAACGTTGTGACCTGGATTTCCATGCTGCTGTTCCGCCAGTAGGCTTTCCGAAAACGTTTACTCTGTCCATGAATCAATTCATTCATCCTTTCTTGTCATAATCACCAAGGATTCGACCGGATATAGCGAGCCCATTGTTACTTTTTGCAAAATATTTTTGCAAAAACGTTTGCATTTTTTGCATTGTCATGTTATACTATGTGAGCGTTGAATATCTATCATGAAATATGCACTAAAAAAAGCGAAAAAGAAACGCTTTAGAAAACTGGAAAGGGGTATTATCCATGTCTCACAAGTACGTTTACCTGTTTACCGAGGGCAACGGAAAAATGCGGGAGCTCCTGGGCGGTAAAGGCGCCAATCTGGCTGAGATGACCAACATCGGTCTGCCTGTTCCCCAGGGCTTTACTATTTCCACCGAAGCCTGCACCAAATATTATGAGGACGGGCAGAAGATCAACGACGAAATTATGTCCCAGATCATGGAATATGTGGACAAGATGGAGAAAATCAACGGCAAGAAATTCGGTTCTCTGGAGAACCCGCTTCTGGTTTCCGTCCGCTCCGGCGCCCGCGCCTCCATGCCGGGCATGATGGATACCATTCTGAACCTGGGCCTGAACGACGATGTGGTGGAAGCCATGATCAAGGGCAATCCCGATCCCAAGTTCGCCCGATTTGTATGGGACTCCTATCGCCGTTTCATCCAGATGTTCTCCGACGTGGTTATGGAAGTCGGCAAGAAATACTTCGAGCAGCTCATTGACCAGATGAAAGAGAAAAAGGGCGTCAAGTTCGATGTGGAGCTTACCGCCGAGGATCTGAAAGAGCTGGCCGGTCAGTTCAAGGCCGAATACAAGGCCAAGCTGGGCACCGATTTCCCCAGCGACCCCAAGGTGCAGCTGTATGAGGCAATCCGTGCCGTGTTCCGCTCCTGGGACAACCCCCGGGCCAATGTGTACCGCCGGGACAACGACATCCCCTACTCCTGGGGCACTGCCGTCAACGTCATGCCCATGGTGTTCGGCAACCTGAACGACAATTCCGGCACCGGCGTGGCCTTTACCCGTGACCCCGCCACCGGCGAGAAGAAGCTGATGGGCGAATTCCTGGTCAATGCCCAGGGCGAGGACGTGGTGGCCGGTGTCCGCACCCCCATGCCCATTGCCCAGATGGCCGACCAGTTCCCCGAGGCCTACAGCCAGTTTGTCAGCGTCTGCGCCCTGCTGGAAGACCACTACCGGGATATGCAGGACATGGAGTTCACCGTGGAAAACGGCAAGCTCTATATGCTCCAGACCCGTAACGGCAAGCGCACCGCTAAGGCCGCTCTGAAAATCGCCTGCGACCTGATCGACGAGGGCATGATTGACGAGAAGAAGGCCGTTTCCATGATCGACCCCCGGAACCTGGACACCCTGCTCCATCCCCAGTTCGATGCCAAGGCACTGAAGGCTGCCACTCCCATCGGCAAGGGTCTGGGTGCTTCCCCCGGAGCTGCCTGCGGCAAGATCGTCTTCACCGCTGAGGATGCCGAGGAATGGGCCGAGCGCCACGAGAAGGTGGTTCTGGTCCGTCTGGAAACCTCTCCCGAGGATATCACCGGCATGAAGGTTGCCCAGGGCATCCTGACCGTTCGCGGCGGCATGACCTCCCACGCTGCCGTTGTGGCCCGCGGCATGGGCACCTGCTGTGTCTCCGGCTGCGGCGACATCATCATGGACGAGGAAAACAAGCAGTTTACCCTGGGCGGCAAGACCTTCCACGAGGGTGACTATATTTCCATCGACGGCTCCACCGGCAACATCTATGATGGCATCATCCCCACCGTGGACGCTGAAATCGCCGGCGAATTCGGCCGCATCATGGCCCTGGCCGATAAGTACCGCAAGCTGAAGGTCCGCACCAATGCCGACACTCCTGCCGACGCCAAGAAGGCCCGGGAGCTGGGCGCCGAGGGCATCGGCCTGTGCCGCACCGAGCACATGTTCTTCGAGGCAGAGCGCATCGCCGCTTTCCGGGAGATGATCTGCGCCGACACCGTGGCTGAGCGGGAGGCTGCTCTTGATAAGATTCTGCCCTATCAGCAGAGCGACTTTGAGAAGCTCTACGAGGCTCTGGAGGGCATGCCCGTGTGCATCCGCTTCCTGGATCCCCCGCTGCATGAGTTCGTCCCCACCAGCGAATACGAAATTGAAATGCTGGCCAAGGCCCAGAATAAGTCCGTTGCCAGCATCCACGCCATCATCGCCAGCCTGCATGAGTTCAACCCTATGATGGGTCACCGGGGCTGCCGTCTGGCGGTCACCTATCCCGAGATCGCCGCCATGCAGACCAAGGCCGTCATCCGGGCTGCCATCAATGTGAAGAAAGCCCATCCCGATTGGAACATCGTGCCTGAGATCATGATTCCCCTGGTTGGCGAGGTCAAGGAGCTGGCCTACGTGAAGAAAGTGGTTGTGAAGACCGCCGACGAGGAAATCGCCGCTGCCGGTGCGGATATGCACTATGAGGTTGGCACCATGATCGAGATTCCCCGTGCCGCCCTCACCGCCGACGAGATTGCCAAGGAAGCCGAGTTCTTCTGCTTCGGCACCAACGACCTGACCCAGATGACCTTTGGCTTCTCCCGTGACGACGCCGGCAAGTTCCTGGGCTCCTACTACGATGCCAAGATCTACGAGAACGACCCCTTTGCCAAGCTGGACCAGGTTGGCGTGGGCGCTCTGATGAAGATGGCCATGAAGCTGGGCAAGTCCGTCCGTCCCGACCTGCACTGCGGCATCTGCGGCGAGCACGGCGGCGACCCCACCAGCGTGGAGTTCTGCCACAACATCGGCCTGGACTATGTGTCCTGCAGCCCCTTCCGTGTGCCCATCGCAAGACTCGCCGCCGCCCAGGCTGCCATCAAGGCAGAAGAGGCATAAGCCGCACTTCCTGCTTTCTGTCTGAAAAAAATGCTTTTCCGCTCTGCCATTCTGGCAGAGCGGAATTTTTTCGATATGGCAAGAGGCAGAACCGACTGGAACGAACCTCCCACCGGGTTTTGCCGCCGCAAAATTAGCCGCTGTCTTCTTTTTTGCCATGCATCTTGGCGTTTTGCTTATCGGCTTTCATCAGCAATATTATGCCTTTATTAACGAACAATTCGTAGGGAATGCATTTATGCATTCCGCCTGGGTAATGGTTTTGCGCCGGTGCGTTGAAT
>OBLI01000637.1_pt1 | contig 36808 bp, 41 predicted proteins | sample 1519701 | NCBI WGS metagenome assembly OBLI01 (sample SAMEA3663005, study PRJEB22513) | pig gut metagenome | biome: pig gut; feature: pig-associated habitat; material: faeces | place: France | collected 2012 | reverse complement strand
CAAGAGTAGCCTTATTTAAGGTGGTAATCCCACAGCTTGTTCCGGGTATCGTATCTGGCTTCATGCTGTCAGTTACATTGTCTCTGGATGATTATTTCATTACAACTTATACAAAACCTGCGACTTTTGATACGATCAGTACATATGTAGTAAATGCTACGAAGGGATCTCATACTGAGATCAAGACTGCTCTTTGGGCATTGTCTACAGTCATCTTCGTTATTATATTAACGGTGGTGCTGGCTGGAAACAGGATTACCCATAGAAAGGCTGGTGCTGATAATGAGAAATAAAGGTATGGCAGCAGCGATTATGGGACTGGGAATCATGACCATATGCAGTGCTGTTCCTATGAAGGTGTCTGCTGCAAATGATACGATTACCCTGCGTGTGTGCAACTGGGAAGAATATATTGATGAAGGCGGCTGGGATGAGGACGAGAGAATTGAACTGCCCAGCGGAGATATATTTGGAGATAGGTCGCTGGTAGAAGAGTTTGAAGACTGGTACTATGAGAATTATGGAGTGCGTGTAAAAGTAGAGTATTCTACTTTTGGTACGAATGAAGAGCTATACAGCCAGTTGAACCTTGGTAATGTGTTTGATCTGGTCTGCCCCTCAGATTATATGATCATGAAGCTTATGACAGAGAACAGGCTGGAGCCTTTATCAGATGTTTTTTTTGATGAGACAAATGACAATAATTATTATAGGAAAGGGCTTTCTCCTTATATTAAGCAGGTCTTTGATGAGCATGAGATTAACGGAGAACCTTGGTCAGATTATGCAGCCGGCTATATGTGGGGCGTCACGGGAATGATATACAATCCGGACGAAGTAACACAGGAAGAAGCATCTACCTGGTCAATCCTGACCAATGAGAAGTTCCATAGACAGGTCACAATCAAGGATAATGTAAGGGACGCTTATTTCCCAACGCTGGCAATCCTGAATACAGACACCTTAATGAATGAGGATTTCCGCTTGGAAGCTGACTATCAACAGAAGCTGTCAGATATCATGAATGATACGGGAAAAGCTACGATAGATGATGCAGAAGCGAAGCTGAAGGAAATCCGTAGAAATGTATATTCCTTTGAGACAGACAGTGGAAAGGCAGATATGATTACGGGTAAAGTCCTTGCCAGTCTGCAATGGTCCGGTGATGCAGTCTATGCAATGGATCAGGCCGAGGAGGATGATTTTATCCTGAACTGGGCAGTACCTGAAGAGTGTACGAACCTGTGGTTCGATGGATGGGTCATGTTAAAGAGTGGAATTGGCAATGATATGGCAAAGAAACAGGCAGCAGAGGCATTTATCAATTACCTGTCCAAGCCGGAAAGTGCAGTACGCAATATGTACTATATTGGTTATACATCTGCCATAGCCGGTGGTGACAGCAATCTTGTCTTTGAATATCTGGAAAACAATTATGGCGCAGATGAGGATGAAGAAGATGTGATAGAGTATCCGCTTGGATATTTTTTCTCCGGGGATGCAGAGGATGAGAGATATGTCATCACAGCACCAGAGGAGCAGACACACAGACAGCTCGCAGCGCAGTACCCAAGTCAGGATGTGATTGCACGTAGTGCCGTCATGCTGTACTTTGATGAGGAGGGCAATGCCAACATCAATCAGATGTGGATCAATGTACGCTGTTTCAATCTCAGTATGATTAGTCCTGTACAGTGGCTTTGCATAGCAGTAGGCATAATACTTGTTCTCGTTATCTTCCTTCTTATAAAACATGGAAACGAATGGTTTCGACCCAAAGCCCCCAGAGGGTATCATAGAGTCAACTAACAGGAAAGGGAGTACGAATCTTTGATTCGTACTCCCTTTCCTGGGACGCTATGGACGCACCATCTCTGCCGGTTGTTTCTGTGAACACGTCAAGGCTGTAAGGACTTCTAAGCATCTACATAAGAAATGCTTTTATTACAAGTCCTGCGCCTGAAACTCGCCTGCGGCTCAGACAACGGCTCGGACTTGCCTGCATTTCTTCTTTGATGCCAAGAAGTACTAACAGCCATTCCTAAGGTTCACAGGCAACAACCGGCAGAGATGGTGCTGCCTAAAGCAAGCCATACTCAGGAAAACTTTCAACAATCTAGCCGCAGTTCATGGCAGTTCGACGAACGCAGCTTAGGGAGTGATGTTTAGAGTTTCTTAGGACAAAGAACAAATGCTTGCAAACCGGGCGCAACTGTTTGAGCCAGAATGGCGAGTTTTGCGCCCGGCTTGCACGTTAAGCATTTGAGATGCAGTTCTTAGAAAATCTTACATCACGTACGTGGCAAGTGAGTCGAACTGCCATGAACTGCGGCGAAGCTTATGGAAAAAGATTGAATTAGGAAGGGATTTGTGAGATGCTATAGGGGGCAGGTGGAAGTTATGTGTGAGAGAAGAATTGTAATTGGGGGACGTGGGTGTCAGGTATATGGGGATGAGACAGCGAAGAACGTGATCTTCTGGTTTACAGGAGAACATGAGAAAGATACGATAGAAGAAGTGTATCAGCAGTTAAAGGAAACGACACAGGTGTCATTTTGCCTGATTGCATGTGAAATAGAAGACTGGAATGCGCAGCTTTCACCGTGGAGTGCGCCTGCTGTATATGGGAAAGAAGGCTTTGCAGGAGAGGGAGCAGAGACCTTGGAATGGCTGGAGAAGGAATGTCTTCCGGGTCTTGAAAACATATATCAGATGAAGCTGGAAGAGAAAAGACTATTGATAGGCGGGTATTCACTGTCCGGTTTATTTGCAATGTGGGCTTTTTACGAACTGGGGATATTTACAGGAGCAGCGGCATGTTCTGCTTCCTTCTGGTTCCCTGGTTGGATGGAATATACGAAACAGCATATGGTATGCAAGAAGAGCAGAATCTACTTGAGCCTTGGAATCAAGGAAGAGAAGACCAGAAATCCTGTTATGGCAACAGTAGGGGAGGCTGCCAGAGGCATGTATCAGCAGCTGTCTGAGGATATGAACGTTGAGAAAGTGACTCTCGAATGGAATCCCGGTAATCATTTTACACAGCCTGCCGAGCGGACAATGAAGGGATTTGCATGGCTGTTATCATAAACTGCTTGATATGTAGTATTGAATACTATATAATATGGGTTAGGGAAATTGCGTGATTTTCCTAACCCATATTTGGAAAGGCATGGTTATAACGATGCATATTGACACAAATGATTTATTACAAAGTATATTAGCAAGTTTTGACAGAATTGATTATGTGAAGTCACAGGATATACCCAATATTGACCTGTATATGGATCAGGTAACTACATTCATGGATAAGAACCTGAGAAAATCTTCCAGATATCCTGAGAACGATAAAGTCATGACTAAGACCATGATCAATAATTATACAAAGAATGATCTGTTACCACCACCTATCAAGAAGAAATATTCTAAGGAGCATGTGCTGGTACTGATTTTTATCTACTATTATAAAGGAATCCTGTCTATCAATGATATTCAGACGCTGTTGCAGCCAATTACGATGCAGTTCTTCCAGACAGAGGGAGAATTTGATATTACATCTGTGTATGACGAAGTATTTGGACTGGAGAAAGAACAGATAGATGCGTTGAAGAAGGATGTCATGGAGAAGTATGAATATTCTACGAAGACCTTTGAAGATGCGCCGGAAGAGAGTAAAGAGTTCCTGAAGCTGTTTTCCTTTATATGTTTACTAAGCTTTGACGTATATATGAAGAAACTTCTGATAGAGAAGCTTGTAGATGAGATCAAGGAGAAAGATCCCAAATCTAAAAAAGAAAAATAACTGATAAATATTGAAAATGTCTGCTAATTATTCTATACTATAGGAAACCGAATGGTTGGGAAAGGAGTATGGGAATGATGGTATCAGGAATTACAGGAATCTCCGGAATGAATAGTTATCGTATTTCTTCTATTCATGGAAATCCTTATACACTGAATCCAGTCTCTGAGATAACTGAGCAGACAGAACAATCCGGCAGACCCCTTGTGATTGCAGCAGATAAGAAAGATGAGCTGTATGTCAAGGATTATGGCGAGCTGAAAAATACAGGAAGTACTGCAACCGGCGATTTTGCGGAAATGCTTGGAATCTGGCAGGATATGCAGGCAGGTGGAACACAACAGGTACAGCAGCAACAAAACACATCAACGTCCTACTATAATGATATGATTGGTCTGATGGGTTATCAGAATGCAATAAGAGACCAACTGGGAACATCTTTTATACCTTTTGAATAGTATAAGTGATGATGGGCAATCACTGGAAGCAATGGCTTTCAATGGTTGCTTTTTTTATATCAGGACACACTTTTATCACAATTTCAACAAATTTTCATCACACATTACACATAGAATGAACAATAGCGGTTATTAATCTATAACCGGAAATGTTAAGTAGGAGGACAGAAGACGTGATAGAAGTAGAGAATCTGACAAAAAAGTATGGCAGTCATGTGGCAGTCGATAATTTGTCCTTTCGTGTAGAGAGGGGTATGATCTACGGCTTCCTGGGACCAAATGGAGCAGGTAAAAGTACGACCATGAATATGATGACCGGATATATTGCGGCCACCAGCGGAACAGTGAAAATTAATGGATACGATATCCTGAAGAATCCGGAGCAGGCTAAGAAAAGCATAGGATATTTGCCGGAGCTTCCACCTGTTTATCCAGATATGACCGTATATGAGTATCTGAGGTTTGTCGCTGAATTAAAGAAAGTAAAGAAAAATGAGAGACAGGTACAGATAGAGGACGTTATGAAGCAGACACAGATAGAGGATGTGAAAGGACGTCTGATCAAGAACCTGTCTAAAGGATATAAACAGAGAGTAGGTCTGGCACAGGCGATTATCGGTTATCCTGAGGTGATTATTCTGGATGAACCTACAGTTGGTCTGGACCCGAAGCAAATCATAGAGATTCGTGAACTGATCAGAGAACTGGCGAAGAAACATACGATTATTCTAAGCTCCCATATCCTGTCAGAGGTAAGTGCAGTCTGTGATCATATCATGATTATTTCCAAAGGCAAGCTTGTGGCAAGTGACACGCCGGAAGGACTGATGGCCCTGTTAAAAGGTGGCAGACAAATGAAATTATCAGTGCTAGGCGAACAGAGTAAAGTCGAGGAACTGTTACAGAGCATGGAATCAGTTAAAGATTTCTCCATGCAGCCTCCTAGGGCAGAGGGAATGGTCAGTGTGAATATCAGGACAGAAGATACAGAAGACATCAGAGTAGAGCTGTTCCACAGACTGGCTGCGGCAGATATGCCTATTATGGAATTGAGTCTGTCAGAAAAGTCATTAGAGGATGTATTCTTAGAGTTGACAGGCGAGGAGGACAAAGAGAATGAAGGCAATATTTAAAAGAGAGTTTTCGGCTTATATCCATTCGGTAGTAGGACTTTTATTCATGGCAGTCACAGTATTTTTCTTTGGATTATATGGGGCTGTATATAATCTGGCATCAGGATATCCTTATGTATCTTATACATTAAGCGCCATTTTATTTCTGTTTCTGTTGACGATTCCCATCTTGTCCATGAGGATTCTTGCTGATGAAAAGAAGCAGAAGACAGATCAGCTGATACTGACTGCTCCGGTTTCTGTTGGTAAGATCGTATTGGGCAAATATTTTGCAATGGCAGCTATTTTCCTGATTCCTGTAGCCGGAATGTGCATATTCCCACTCTTTTTATCAAGATTTGGAACAGTGCCTATGGCAGAATCTTATGCAGCTATATTGGCTTTTGCATTATATGGACTGACCTGTATGGCAGTAGGTATTCTGGTATCCAGCTTTACAGAAAGTCAGGTCATTGCAGCAGTATTTTCTTTTGCAATTCTGTTCATTACGTATATGATGCAGGGAATTGAGAGCCTGATTTCCCAGACTGGAAATGTTGTAACGAAACTTTTAAGTATTTTTGATTTCCAGACAAGATTCAGCAATATGGTAAATGGCGTATTTGACATTACAAGTGTTATTTATTTTGTAAGCGTCATTGCATTGCTGCTTTTCCTTACAACACAGTCTATTCAGAAGAGAAGATACAGTGTATCTGTACATAATATATCCATGGGTGCGTATAGTTCAATAACTGTTGTTATTGGAATTGCACTTACAGTTGTTGTGAATCTTATCGTTTCACAGTTACCTACGAAATATACAAGCTTTGATATTACAGCGAATCAGTTGTATACCATCACAGACCAGACGAAAGAAATGCTTGGTAATCTGACAGAGGATGTAACGATATATGTACTTAGCACTGAGGACAATGCGGATACTACAGTTGCGCAGACTTTGAAGGGATATGAAGAGGAATCCTCACATGTTAAGGTGGAATATATTGATCCTTTGGTAAATCCACAGTTTGCAAGCAGTTATTCTACTACCAATCTGTCACAGAACAGCTTGATCGTAGAGACATCCAAGCGTTATAAAGTGATTTCCTATAGTGATATGTATGAAACGGAAATAGACTATTCAACCTACTCACAGAATGTAACAGGGTATGATGGGGAAGGCCAGCTGACCAGTGCAATTGCATACTGTACGAGCAATGATATGCCGAAAGTATACATGATTACAGGACACAATGAGTATACATTAGACAGTGGTTTTACAACAGCACTGGAGAAGGAAAACATTGATTACGAAACAATCAGCCTGATGGAATATGATGCAATACCGGAGGATGCAGAGTGTATCATCATTCATGCCCCGGAGAAGGATTTCTCAGAAGATGATGCCAATAAGGTGATTGAATATCTGAACAATGGTGGTAAGGCATTGATTACAACAGAGTATGTAGATACACAGATGCCTAATTTTGAGAAGATACTTTCAGAGTTTGGACTGACAATCCAGAGTGGTTACGCAGTAGATACCAATGCAGGTAATTATTATCAGACACCTATTTATCTGCTTCCGAATGTGGAATACAGTGATGAGACTACAGGTCTGACAGAAAGTCATACTTATGTTATGGCACCTTATGCAGAAGGAATTGCTGTTCCTGATGTGGATGTTGAAAATATTACATATACCAAGCTTCTGACTACGTCTGAGAGCTCTCTGTTGAAGACAGATGTTAAGAATGCAGCTTCTTTTGAAAAAGAAGAAGGGGATATTGATGGACCGCTGTGTATTGGCGTAAAAGCCGAGAAGACACTGGATAGTGGTTCAGCAGTATTGTATGTCTTTTCCAGTGCACAGTTCTTCACAGACAATGTGGATAATGCAGTGTCCGGCAATAATAAGACACTGTTTACTAATATAATGAGTACAATTGCTTCTCATGATGTAAGTGTGTCTGTACCGGTTAAGAGTTACAGTTACGATAATCTGACTGCCTCAACAAAGGACGTTGTATTATTTGAAACAGTAGTTGTAATCCTGATTCCATTAGCCCTGATCATAATCGGATTTGTAATCTGGTTCAAACGAAGAAAGAAATAAGGAGGTAACCTGCATATGGAGAAGCAGAAGAAACAGCTGCTCGGATTGCTGGTGATTCTGATTGTGGCAGTCATTGCTTTTATAGTAGTGAAGAATCTGCCCCAGGAAGAGGAAACAGATACAACAGCAAGCTATGAAGTAACTAATCTGAATGCAGATGATGTGACAAAACTGGTGTATACCAATGAAAATGGTACACTGACTTTGAATAAAGACGGAGATAACTGGAGCTGTGATGAAGATCGCAGTGTAGACATTGATGCAGATAAAGTAAGTACTATGGTTGGTAAGGTGGCTTCTCTTACATCAGAGAATAAGATTGAGAATGTAGAAGATATTGCCCAGTATGGTCTGGATGCACCATCTCTTACGATTCTGGTATCGGATGGTACAACATCATATACTATATTAATTGGCGATTATAATGAGATAACATATACATATTATATGTGCCTTGAGAGTGATAAGAGTACAGTATATACGACCGATTCTGCAACAATAACAAGCTTCCAGAATAATACGCTGGAAGATATTACGGCAGAGGAAGAGACTGAGACTGAAACGGAGACTGAGAGTGAAGCAGAAGAGATAACCGAAACTGATTCAGAGTCAGCGAGTGAATAGTTTTGAAGAAAACTACTGGTCTTTTCCAGTGAAATGGTGTATGATAAAATCCTATTGGAGAAAACTGAATACGGAGGTTATCATGAATCATTTTACGAAAATTGCAAAAATTATTCTGATGGGTGTATTGGCGCTGGGAATTACATTTGGCCCACAGTCAGCCTGGACAGTGCAGGCGGCAGAAGCTTCAATGCAGCAGACAGTACAGACACCAACCTATCAGGTCTATGTAAATCGTATCGCTAATTGCGTTACAGTATATACAAAGGATGCGGATGGAGAATATACAGTGCCGGTGAGATCTTTTGCCTGTTCCACTGGTAGAGAAGGGATGGAGACTCCGCTTGGAAGCTTCAAAACTTCTGATTATTATACATGGAGACTTATGGTAGATGGAAGCTATGGACAATATGCAATCCGTTTTAACAGAGGTATCTTGTTCCATTCTGTTCCATATTATACCAGTTCAGCAGATAATCTGGAGAAGGATCAGTTCAATCTGTTAGGTTCACAGGCGTCTCTTGGATGTGTCAGAATGGCTGCCAGTGATGTGAAGTGGCTTTATGATAACTGTGAAAAAGGCACCAGTGTTATCGTATATGATGATGAACAGAATCCTGGACCTTTGGGAAAGCCGGTACAGATGCAGATTGATATTTCCCATCCATTCGCCGGATGGGACCCGACAGATCCTGCAGAAGAGAATCCATGGAATACAATCAGACCTTCCCTGTATCTGGTACAGGATATGGGGGATGGTGTACTGTATGTACCTGTAGGTGCGACTGTTGATCAGTTGAAGCAGTATGTTGGATTAAAGAATATACAGGGACAGGCGTATACCCCACAGGACTATCAGTTGTACATAAATGGCAATTATGATCTGAACACACTAGGGGCCTACAGAGTGTGGATCAGTGGTCAGGATGTAGCCGGTACTATGGTACAGCAGGAAATGATACTTGCTGTTGTGAATATGTAAGTAGATAAATGGCTTAGATAGAGGCAGATATGATGAGAGTTTTCCTATCATATCTGCCTTTTATTATATTTATTTATCTGCTATGGCTTTTTGGGCATAAGAGGTATCGACCAGTTCGTTATAGGGAACAAAGGAATCCAGTTCCCCGGCTTCCATCAGTATGTTTTCCAGTAATTCAAAGCTGCTTTGCTCAAAGATCAGGTCTGTTTTCCAAGTGTCCTGACACTGATAGCGGGTGACAATTGTAGTAATGGTATCCAGATCTGTTTCTTTGAATTGGGGCTGGATGATAGAGGCTATCTCCTGGGCAGAGTGGGTGGCAGTGTAATCCATACCTTTCTGCAAAGCATTCGTAAAATGCTGCAATGTATCAGCATGGTCTGCATAATAGCTTTTTCTTGCACAGAAGGCGGTATAAGGGACATAGCCTGAGTCTGTTCCAAGAGAAGCAACGATATAGCCGGTCTGTTGTGCTTCCAGGGAAGTTGCATGAGGCTCAAATTCTACCGTGAAATCAGCATAGCCGGCTTCCCCTTTCTTAGCACCTGCAAAAGCTGCAGCAGTTGAACCAAAGTCAATACTCGTATCAATAGTAAGGTCTGTATCAGGGTTAATGTTGTTTTTCTTCAGAATATATTCAAATACCATCTGTGGCATACCGCCCTTGCGGCCGCCAAGTACATAATGCCCTTTTAACATATCCCAGGAAAAGTCGTCGATAGGCTCTCTGCTGATCAGGAAATTGCCGGCTCTTTGTGTAAGCTGGGCAAAGTTGATGGCATAGTCTTTGGCACCCTGTAAATAGGTATAAATAGAAGCTTCTGAACCCATGAAACCAATATCGGCTTCTCCTGTAAGAAGTGCAGTCATGGTTTTATCAGCGCCATAACCGGTCACAAGGTCGAGGTCAATTCCCTCTTCCTCAAAATAACCTTCTTCTATTGCAACATACATAGGAGCATAAAAGAGAGAATGTGCCACTTCATTTAATGTCACCTTTTCAATAACACCTGTTTTTAAATTAGAATTCTCATCATTGGAACTACATCCTGCGACTGCAATGCACAAGGTCAGAAGCAGAAGTGAAAGAACTAACCGGCATAGTTTATGAGAGTATTTCATAGAACCACCATAGAAAGAGATTTTAGGTTAGTGTATGCCAAAAGAAAACAGGATGTGCATAGATATTTGATTTTAGGTGTTTGCAATCGAATGTATTTTTGGTATACTGGGTTAAGATGCATGTAAGCATCAGTCTATTATGCAAAATAAAGGGAGAATGTCATGAGTATCTATGATTCACTGAATGAACAACAGAAGAAAGGCGTATTCACTACTCAGGGTCCGGTTCTGATCTTGGCTGGCGCTGGTTCAGGCAAGACAAGCGTACTGACCAGGAGAATTGCTTATCTGATAGAGAATACAGGTGTTAATCCATGGAATATCATGGCAATTACCTTTACCAATAAAGCAGCAGGAGAGATGCGTCAACGTGTTGATGATATTGTGGGATATGGTTCAGAGAGCATCTGGGTAGCAACATTCCATTCCACCTGTGTCAGAATACTTCGAAGACATATTGACAGACTTGGGTATGATACCAGCTTTACAATCTATGACACGGATGACCAGAAGAGTGTCATGAAGGAAGTGTGTAAGAAGCTGGATATTGACACCAAGCAGCTGAAGGAAAAGACAATTCTGGGAGCAATATCTTCTGCAAAAGATAATCTGATCTCACCGCTCGATTATGAAATGTCAGCAATGGGAGATTTTAACAAGCGTAAAATTGCAATTGCATATAAAGAATATCAGATGTTATTAAAAAAGAATAATGCACTGGATTTTGATGATATCATTGTAAAAACGGTAGAGTTGTTCAAAGCATGCCCGGAAGTATTGGAGAATTATCAGAACCGTTTCCTGTATATTATGGTGGACGAGTATCAGGATACGAATACAGCCCAGTTCGAGCTGATACGTCTTCTTGCCCAGAGAAACCGTAATCTGTGTGTTGTAGGTGATGATGACCAGTCTATTTACAAATTCAGAGGAGCGAATATCCGCAATATTCTTGATTTTGAGAAAGTATACCCGGATGCTGAAGTCATTAAGCTGGAGCAGAATTATCGTTCTACGCAGAATATTCTGGATGCTGCTAACAATGTGATCCATAATAATATTGGAAGAAAAGACAAGGCATTGTGGACAGACAGAGGAAGTGGCAACAGAATCCATTTCAGACCTTTTGACAATGCATATGATGAAGCTGAATACATAGCAAGTGATATTAAATCAAAAAAATATCAGGGAACCAGTGATTACGGTCAGTGTGCAGTGCTGTATCGAACCAATGCCCAGTCACGACTTCTGGAAGAAAGTTTCATCAGCGAAGGAATCCCATATGATGTAGTAGGAGGAGTGAACTTCTATGCCAGAAAGGAAATCAAGGATCTGTTAGCCTATCTGAAAACGATTGACAATGGAAAGGATGATCTGGCTGTAAAGAGAATCATCAATGTGCCACGAAGAGGAATCGGAGCAGCAAGTGTGAATAAGGTACAGGATTTTGCAGACCATATGGGTATCAGCTTCTTTGAGGCCATGCAGAGAATAGATGAGATCACATCTATAGGAAAGGCAGGCGAGAAGCTTCGCAACTTTGCTCTTATGATCATGATGTTCCGTACAAAGCTGCAGCATGGTACTCTGGAAGATTTAATAACGGATGTGATTGAAACGACGCAGTATACAAAAGAGCTGGAAGAATCAGATGATGATGACGCAGAAGACCGTCTGCAGAATATTGATGAATTGATTTCCAAGGTAGTCAGCTTTGAACAGGAGCGCGAGGAACTGGGAGAGGAAGCATCCCTGTCAGCTTTTCTGGAAGAAGTGGCGCTGGTAGCTGATATTGATGGAGTGGATAAAGACGATAATAAAGTGTTGTTAATGACGTTGCATAGTGCCAAAGGTCTGGAGTTCTCCCAGGTATATCTCGCCGGTATGGAAGATGGCGTATTTCCAAGCTATATGACAATCACATCAGATGATCCAACAGAGATAGAAGAGGAACGCCGACTGGCTTATGTAGGCATCACAAGAGCCAAGGATGATCTTACGATTACTTATGCAAAACAGCGTATGCTGCGCGGCGAGACACAGTACAATCCAATCAGCCGTTTCATAAAAGAGATTCCGGAGAATCTGATGGACAATAAATTACCGGTGCCTAAGAGGTGGGGCTATGATGATTATGAGGAGGATTCCAGAGAACGCAGCCATTTTAAGACTAAACCATTTGCAGGAAGTGGATTCAATACTGTATATCAGAAGCCGGTTCTGTCAGATGATGTGTTTGATAAGCCAAGGAATAACTGGGAAGCGGCAGAACAGGCAGTGAAGAGAAATAACTGGGAAATGCCGACAGCGAAAGCAACTGTCAAAACGGCAACAGTTCCTTCTAACAAAACACCTGTTATGAAACAGCAGCAGCCAAAGGATATCGCATCTATATTAGTATCCAGACCTAAGGCAGTGATTAAGAAAAAAGAAACACCTGCGGCTAATAAGCCCTATATAGCAAAATCCTTGGATGGACTTACCAAGGGCATGCCGACAACACAGGGAGGGCTTTCCTATGGAGTTGGAGACAGAGTACGCCATATAAAATATGGTGATGGAACAGTGCAGAAAGTTGAAAATGATGTCAGGGATTATAAAATAACAGTTGCTTTCGATGGAGCAGGACAGAAAATCATGTACGCTGCAATTGCAAAAAATATAGTAACTTTCTGTTAATTTCCAGAAAAGAGTAGTAAACCAGGCAAAAAAGTGTTATCATATTGATATCAACTGACGATAATGTTATTGTATGAAATGATAAAGAAAGAAGGGGTAAACATGAAGAGCTGGGATGATGTAGTAGAATTTCTTCAGGAGAAGAATTTATTAGGCAGAACATGTTGTTTAAAGAAGAAAGAGGAAGAGAAGAAGTCTAATGTATGGGTATGGGTACTCGCTATTGTGGGCGGCATTGCAGTAATTGCCGGTATCGCATATGCAGTATACCGTTATCTGACACCAGATTACATGGATGATTTCGATGACGATTTTGATGATGATCTGGAAGATGATTTCTTTGATGACGAGGACGAAGAGCCTGAGAAGGAAGAGAAGAAGCCAGAATAAGATTATGCAGAAGATATAGGGGGATGCTGCAACAGGCATCCTCTTTTTGCGTGAATAAGCAGAGCCATGGGCTTAGAGATAAATTTCATACTTGTATGAGAATTTATCTCTATGACTATGGCGAGCAACGCGACTGAGCGAACGAAGTTCGCGAAGTGCTGCTTATTCACGTTTTAGGTAAGTGGAAGTAAGACATACAGAAAGGTACAGGTATCAGAATGAAAAAAGGACAGATATGTGAAGGATATGTGGAACGACTTGATTTCCCTAATAAAGGAGTATTGAGCTGCGAAGATGAAAAGGTAGTAGTTAAAAATGTACTTCCTGGACAGAAAATATCTTTCATGATAACCAAAAAACGAAAGGGTAAAGCAGAAGGACGTTTATTGGATGTTCTGGAAAATGCACCTTATGAAATTCCAAGTGTCTGTCCTCATTTTGGTGTATGTGGCGGTTGTGCATACCAGACCTTACCTTATGATAAACAGCTAGAGTTAAAGAAAGGGCAGGTCAGAAAGCTTCTGACACCCGTTTTTGCAAAACAGGCACTTCTTGATGGAGAAGCAGAGCTGACAGATGAATATGTTAATCACATCTTTGAAGGAATCAAGGGCAGCCCGGTACAGAGTGCATATCGTAACAAAATGGAATTTTCCTTTGGAGATGAGGTCAAGGACGGACCATTATCATTGGGCATGCACAAGAGAGGAAGCTTCTATGATATTGTATCTGTCAGAGAGTGTCAGCTGGTGGATGAGGATTATCGTAAGATATTAAACACCACATTAGATTACTTCACACAAAAAGGAACTTCATATTATCATAGAATGAGACATGAAGGATATCTTCGTCATTTACTGGTGCGTAAGGCACAGAAGACAGGCGAAATCCTCATTGCCTTGATTACTACAACTCAGGAAGAACAGGATCTGCAGCCATATGTGGATGCGCTTCTTGCATTGCCATTACAAGGTAAAATAACAGGCGTTCTTCATACAAAAAATGATTCTGTAGCTGATGTTGTACAGAGTGATGAGACCGTATTACTATACGGACAGGATTACTTCTATGAAGAGCTTCTTGGATTAAAGTTTAAGATATCACAGTTCTCCTTCTTCCAGACAAACAGCCTGGGTGCAGAAGTTCTCTACGAGACGGCAAGAGAATTCCTGGGAGATATCTCTGACGATGGCAGGAATGATAAGACAGTCTTTGACCTGTACAGTGGAACAGGAACGATTGCTCAGTTGCTTGCTCCTGTGGCAGGTAGGGTCATCGGTGTGGAAATCGTTGAAGAGGCAGTAAAGGCAGCCAGAGAAAATGCCAAGCTCAATAACCTGAACAACTGTGAATTCATAGCAGGTGACGTATTAAAAGTCATTGGTGATATCAAAGAAAAACCAGATTTCATAGTACTTGATCCGCCGCGTGATGGAATCCACCCTAAGGCATTGCAGCACATCATAGATTATCAGGTAGACAGAATCGTATATATCAGCTGTAAGCCAACCAGCCTTGCCAGAGATCTCGATATCATGATTGAACAGGGATATCGAATGGAAAGAGTCGTTGCCATTGACCAATTCCCGGGAACCGGGCACGTTGAGTCAGTGATTCTGATGCAGTATTGTGGAAAAGAGATGAAATAGACGGGTTCAACCACAAGATGTTGTGGTTTGAGGGCAAAAATTGGAGCGAAAATCGACCAGTTTTTGCCCGTTTTTTTTGCCCATTTTTATAGATGCAATGGGGTAAAAACAAGGTTTTGGAGTGATTTGAGAAAAAAAGAGAGGAGGAAACAAAAGAAAATTGCAGATGAATATGTGAGGCGGTACTTATTTTAGAAATGAAATAGGTACCGCCATTTTTTTGTCAAAAGAACAGGAGGAAGAAAAGTGTCGGGATTATTTTGTAGCAGCCCGCAGCTCTGCATACTGGAGAGACAAATGCAGCAGCCACCGGGGTATCGTCCGAGAGGACAGGGAATCTGTATCATGAATGCAGAAGACTGGAAAAGCCGTGGGAATTATACGGAGCTTGTGGATTGTGTGATCAGCAGTATGCAGATGGAACATCTGAAAAAAAGGATAAGTGAAATTTTTGAAAAAGTGGATAAGGAAATGATTTTCGGAAGCATGAAACATCGAAAAGATTTCTATTTCCTACTGACAGGCAGAAGAGGGAAAAACTTATGCATGTATCCGAATTATGCGGCTGCAGTTTTTTTATTGTCTGCGGATGAGGAACTCTGGGATAAGGTGCATCGGCAGGTGATGGATACAGGAATTTACTTTGACCGCATCCGGCTCGGAGGGGTTACGCTGGAACAGTATATCCTTTTTCATGCGGCAAAGGATGTTTATAACGGAACGAAGCATATCCGTTTATCAGAACTGACAGACCGGGAACTGATACCGGATGAGGTGCTTCGCTTAATCGTGAATGCTTTCGTGATTGAAAAGTGTGGTGTGGATATTACCAGGCAGGAGGTGTGGAATGAAAATTAGGGTAACGAATGGGATGAATCGCAGGGACATGAAATTGCCAATGAGTGATTCAGAACTGACTCTACATATGAAACAGATGGGTGTGGGTGAGAGCATTCCGAAATGTAAGCTGATTGAAGTATGGGAGAAGGGAAATCCGCTTGCACCATTTATCGGCCAGACTGTAAACATGGATGAACTGAATTTCCTTGCGAAACGGATGGAAAGCCTTACCGATTATGAAAGAAATGTAATGGGCGCCTATGTAACGGAGCGTGGTGCAGAGGAAATAAAAGATTTGATTAATCTCACGTTCAGCATGAAAGGCCTTTCCCTTATCACGGATTTTACGGATGGAGAACAGGTTGGAAAACGTCTTTATCTGGATGAATTTCTGGGAATGTCTGAGGAAGAAAGCAGACAGATCAATTTTATCGAGTTCGCAGAAAAAATATTTACAGAACAGTCCTGTAAAATTCTGCCTTATGGTGTGTGGGTGGAACATGGTTTTGAAATGCAGGAGGTCTACAACGGCAGGACTTTTCCGCTTTATTGTTATGACTCAGATAAGGTAGCAGCGCTGGAAATTCAGAATCAGAGAGGGGATACGGAATATCTGTATCTGCCCACAGATATCTGCTCTGTCAATAAGATGAAAGCCAGATTGCAGGTTCAGGATTTCTGGGAGTGCAAAGTGAAAGAAGTCCATAACTTTCATATCCCTGACAGCATCCTGCCAAGGCCGGAGGATATCAAGTGTATTGAAGACCTGACATTTTTTAATGAACTGTGCCAGAATATTTGCCGCTTCGATGAACAAAAAATGAAACAGCTTTCCATGGCTGTAGAGTTTGTGGGGGTAAAAGATTTTACGGACATGACATATATCGCCAGAACTCTTTCAGAGTTTGAAATTCATCCGGGAATTCATTCAGATGAGGAGTATGGAAAATTTCTTGTTTCGGATGATGGACTGTTTGATGTGGATGACCTTCTGCTTCCGCATATCGATTATGCAGGTCTTGCCCGTGATAAGAGACAGGGAACGCTGACAGACAGCGGATATGTTTCTGAAGGGTTTGTGGGAGCAAACAGAGATATTCATGAGTACATGGAATATGAAGGGGAATTTGCTGATCCACTGGAGATTGATGAGGACTGCTTTCAGACATTCCGTTTATTCAGTCCACTGACCGGACAGTTATATGTGGATGGAGAGGATGCAGGAAATCTATACCGGAGTGACCTGACACCCTATGAAGAGGAGATTATGGAGGCCATAAAAAACGAAGAATGTATTGGCGAGGAAGCAAGAGGACTCATGCATTACTTTGACGAAAGCAGGAAGGTGGCCGGAAAGGTTCTGAGGGCAATCCCTGCTGTACAAGTGCTGAATGGCGAACTCTATGGTGTTCTGGAATGCAAAATCAGCGAACCGATGACAGAGGAAGATATCAAAGTACTGAAAGATTACTGGACCGGACAGATGAGTGATGGATGGGGAGAAGGCTTTGAACAGCATCCTATAAAGATTGATGAAGGAGAATTGTATGTCAGCTTCTGGAACAGTGAAAGTTTTTGGAGTGTTATGACTGCTGAAGAACTGGCCGAGATGCAGGAACAAGGCATGCAGATGTCTTTTTGAAATATGGAAAAGTTCTGCTAGATATCTGAAGAAGTCTGTAGTAATGTGTGTGCTAAGAGAGGAGGAGAAGGAACATGGAATTTGATACAGACATTTTACAGCCATTCTTAGAAGAACTCATCGAAGGATACCGGCAGAAGATACTGGAGCAGGACGAGGCAAAGAATCTGGCAGAGAGGCAGAGAGAGCTTTCGATAGCAGTAAGAGAAAAGTTTAACGGGCCTCACTCCGAAGAGTATAAGCTGGTGGCTGACCTGACAGGATGCATTTATGACTTAAGCAGTATCAAACAGGAGCAGCTTTATATTCAGGGAGTCAAGGATGGCATCCGGTTGAAGAAACTCATCAAAGAGATCGAGGAAGGAGAAAAATGTTAAGCAGAGAAGAAATAATGCGCATCAAAGAAGAGTATCCGAAAGATACACAGGTTCGGCTCTACAGCATGAAAGGAGAGCCTCAGATGCCAATCGGCATGAAAGGGAAGGTAAAACTGGTAGATGATATCGGACAGATACATGTGTCTTGGGAGAATGGAAGTACGCTGCCTCTTAATACGGAAGAAGATCAGTTTGACATCATTACCCAGGAGGAAATCATTTCGGAACAGAAGAGTCAGGAGTTTATCGATAAAGTCAATCAGATTTTAGCAGATGTGGATTTCAAACTACTCAATATCTCCTGTAACAGCGAGAATACTGTCTATGCAGCAGAGAAGCTGCTCGCCATGCATCAGGCATTCGAGGAAGTGTACGGAGCAGGATATGTGGAGGAATGCTATGGTATGGTTATGATGCCCGCGGTCATCCGGGGAAGAAACTCCGGAATCCAGACACTGGCATTGGTGACAATCGACTTGGAATCGGCAGGAGAACATTGGGATACGGTATTCATGACACCGGGCGGACCGATAGAGCAGGGAAACGAAAATCTGACAAAAGAGCAGAAAGAAGCCCTGTCGGAATATTATATCCCTTATGATTACTGGTACACACCGCTAGTGGAGCGTGACCATCATGTGGATTTTTCACAGATACCGGAGTCGGTTGCAGACATCAGAAGGCTGGTGGATGAAACATTAGTGGCCGGGGAGGTACTAAATATGGATGGACCAAAGTAAAGGAGGACAGAACACAATTGAACAGCATCATCAGTTGGGTAGGCGGTAAGAAAGCACTCCGCGATCTGATTTACCTGCGCATGCCCACAGAATATGACCGGTACATAGAGGTATTCGGTGGAGGCGGCTGGGTTCTATTCGGAAAGCCGCCGGATAAATGCATGGAGGTTTACAATGATTTCAATTCGAATCTTGCAAACCTCTTTTATTGTGTCAAGGAAAGACCGATGGCACTTTTAAAAGAACTGGCTTTCCTTCCCTTGAATTCAAGGGATGAATTTGTAACCCTGCGGAAATTTCTGACGATGGAAGAATTCAAGAGTGAGCATCTCTCTGAGGAACTGGAGATCGCCACACATTTTTTGAAAGAGCCGGAGGCAGAAGAGATCAGGCAAATTCTGATGGAGAGAGCAAAGGTTGGAGATGTGCAGAGGGCTGCGGCTTTTTATAAGATCATCCGATACAGCTACGGAAGCGGATGTACTTCCTATGGCTGCCAGCCCTTTGACATCCGAAAGACCTTTACCATCATATGGGAGGCGAACCGAAGACTGAAAGATACCGTCATAGAGAATAAAGATTTTGAGGCACTCATCCGTCAGTACGACAGACCGAATGCCTTTTTTTATTGCGATCCGCCGTATTTTGAAACGGAAGGACACTATGAGGTGGTGTTTCGGAAAGAGGATCATGTGAGGCTTCGGGATACCCTTGCGGGCATTCAAGGAAAATTTATGGTGTCCTATAACGACTGTGAGTATATCAGAGAACTGTATCAGGATTTTCAGATTGAATCGGTAAAGCGGATCAACAACCTTGCACAGAGGTATGACAATGGCTGTGAGTATCCGGAGGTGCTGATCGCCAACTATGACATGAATGAAAGACGCAACAGTCTGCCGGTGCAGATGAGCCTGTTTGAACTGTACGGGGAATCAAAAGGCTCTCTCTGGCGGGGAAGGGAAGCCCCGACAGGATTTCAGGATACGGCAGCAAATTCGGACGAGAGTCCGGAGGAAAGAGAGGAGGAAGGACATGCTTCAGTTAGTGGAGATGGAAGGAAAGTTGAATGAGAAAGGGTGCATCGAAATTCCTGCGGTGATGTTAGAGCAGACAGGCATCCGGACCGGGGAAACGGTCAAGCTGATTTATATGGCAGAGGAAGAAGAACTTAAGAATGAATCAAAGGAGTTTCTGCTTGTAAGGGCAGAACAGGATGCAGAGGAGGAACTGATGAAGGAACAGAACATTGTATTCCAGATTCCTCAGGAACTCTTACAGGATGCAGGGATACCTATGGATGCAGACCTTGATATTGTGTGTCAGGAACAAAAGATCATCATCCTGCCTGCCCAGATGGCAGACGAAACTCCGATTCCGGAAGAACTGCTTATGATCTGCAAGGAGTTTGGGGTTTCAGAGGATAAGGTAAAGATTATATTGCGAGCGACAGAGGAGGAATCAGATGAAAAAACCGGTGTATAAACTTCTGGATGAGAAAGGCCGGGTTCTGATTCCCAAAGAACTCCGCCAGAAAGCGGAAATGGAATATGGTGATATCTTAAAGCTGTCTGTAAGTGGTGGAAAACTTTCCATAGTCAAAGTGGATATCGTGGAAGTTGGAAGCCAGAACCCGGAAGCAGTGGAAGCCTATGTGAATGCTGCAGTAAAGACCATGAGCCATGAGAAGCAGGTGGCTCTGGCGGCAAGAATCCTGAAACTTGCACAGGAGGAAGGGGAAGAGGTTGTTAGAAAGTAAGTATAAGGCTTTTGAAATCAGAGACGATAAGGTCAGCCAGATGCTGGTGGATGGAAACCTGCTCTCCATTGCTGACTTTATCCGAAATTGTCATGAAGGAAGCATTATCACCATCCATACGCTTGACGGTGAGCCTTTCCTGCTTGGGCTTTCCAAACTGTTTTTGTACTGCGAGGACAGGATGTTTTTGGACCAGCAGTTGATTCCATATCTTCGCAGCATAAGCGGAGAGAGTGGATGAGACAGATTTTTATTCGGAATGGAGTCCTTTTCTACTATGGAAATCCGGCAGGATATCTGCATGGTGGAACCGTGATACTGGACTCGCTCTTCCAGAAAGAGGAGTTGATCCGCTTCATCAGAGAAAAAGAGCAGGCAGAAGTGGAAATCAGGGAAGGGGTATATGACCGTTTGTCAGAAGGAGGAGAAATTGAAGAACGAGAAGCTCCGAAAGAAGGCAGAACGGTAAAGATTTACCAGTTGGGACAGGAGAGTCCGATCATGATGCGGTTTGTCAGTCTGGCAGAGAGAAGGAAAAGAGGATATGCACAGCCGCAGAGAGAGGAATATGTCCTTGTCTATGAAGGAGAGATTGAAAAATTTGATTTGGAAGCTGTCTGGGATAAATTTGGAAGAAAAGTTCCGGCAGACTTCAAAGGTCATGCATTATCCATATCAGATGTGATTGAATTTGCGGATGGAGATACCAGCCGCTATTTTTATGTGGAACCGGCAGGCTATGAAGAAATTGAATTTTTCAAGGGAAACAATCAGCCATAAGGCAGAAAGGAGAAACATGGCAACAGGAAAAAGTACAAGAAACACACAGAGCAGGGCAGAGAATACGGCACAGGAAATGGGAGGAACCAATGCACTGCCGCTTCAGTTTGATGTCCGCATTCATTCCATAAAACCGAATGACTCTATCAAGGGTACCGCATCCGTGAACATCAACGGGGCATTTGCAATCCGCGGAGTGAAGATCATTGACGGAACAAACGGTTTATTTGTTTCCATGCCGAGCTATAAGGTCGGAAGCGAGTATAAGGATATCTGTTTTCCAATCACGGCAGAATGCAGACAGAAGCTTCATGAGGCAGTGATTGGTGCCTATGAGCAGGCGGTTGCGCAGGGGCAGAATACGGTGGCAAAGCACCATGAAATGCAGCAGGCCCCGGAGGGACAGGCTATGGAAATGTCAGGAATGTAAGAAAAACCATAATCAACTAAAACATAATGGAGGAAAAAAGAAATGAGAAAAATGATGCAGAAAGTAACAGGTAACGTAAAGAAAACAGCAAGAAAGGCTGTCATGCTGATGAAGGACACAAGAGGAGAGAACTATGTGGATACCGCAGTCAAGATTCTGATTGCCGTAGTACTTGGTGCGCTCCTGCTTGCCGGCCTTTATGCACTGTTTGGGGATGTGGTAATGCCTACCCTTACCCGGAGAATTCAGGAAATGTTCAACTACGCAGGTTAATAGGAGGAAACGAAGATGCCCAGAACAACAAATCAGAATAGAACACAGGAAACCGAAACGGAAAGCAGCATGGAGCAGTTAAAGATGGAGGCGTTTATCAAGGAACAGAATCCGGAAAGGGGAGTCCTTGCAACTGCGGATGTGAAGATTGGAGATATCATGACCATCCGTAACGTGAAAATCAAGGAAGATGACTACGGGCTGACGGTTACCATGCCCCGCACCAAGATGCCTCATACGGATGAGTATAAAGACTCAGTCTTTTTTACTGACAAGAGTCTGAAGGAACAGTTTGACCAGATCGTACAAAAAGCGTATCAGGACAGCATAATCTCTCAGGTGCTTGATGTGGATGAGCCGGAGGAAGGAATGGAACAGGAAGACGCCCCCGGCATGAGCATGGGAATGTAGTTCTGATGTGGATGGCCAGAACGATTTTATTTTTTCTTGCTCTGTCTTTGGCGGCAGTTTCTGATGTGAGGAAACGGATCATTCCGGACTGGATACCCTGCCTTGTGGCAGCCGTAAGTCTGATTCCGCCGGGAAAGCCAAGTATGTTAGGACTTCTTGCATGCCTGCCGCTTTTGATAGCAGGGATTACGACAGGAGGTATCGGCGGAGGGGATGTGAAGCTGACCGCAGCCTGCGGCGTAGTGCTTGGACTCCGTGCCGCCTTTACCGGACTGCTTGCCGCCTTATTACTGATGCTGATCTGGCATGGTGTTTGCATGAGCATGGGAAAAATCAGAAAAAAGAAGTCGGAAACGGGAAAGGAGCAGGCATATCCGCTTGTTCCTTTTCTTTGGATTGGGATGCTGTTAGGCATCGGAACAGGAGGAATTTTTTGAAGAAGAAATTATTTGCATTAGGAATTTTAGCATTGGCCACAGGAATCATTGTGGCTGTAAAGAAAAGAAAGAAATTCGCAGAAGCGAACTAGGAGGAATCGAGCATGAAATTATTTAAGAACCGGACTGTACTTGGTATTTTCTGCATTGCAGTATCACTGTTGATCTGCTTTGCAATCACACCGCTAATCAATTCAGGGTTGTCAAAGAAAGCAACCATCGTGCGTTTTGTAAAACCTGCAAAGGCAGGCGAGGAGATCAAGAGAAGCATGGTGCAGGAGGTAGAGGTAGGCGGATACAACCTGCCCAAAAATGTGGTCAGAAGCATCGCAGAAGTGGAGGGAAAATATCTGACTGCGGATGTTTATGCGGGAGACTATATCGTATCAGAGAAATTGTCCGCGGAACCGGCGGCAGAGAATAAATATCTGTACAGCCTAAATGGCGAAAAACAGGCCATGTCCATCACCATCAGTTCATTTGCGGAAGGACTGTCCGGAAAGTTAAAGAGCGGTGACATTGTCTCTGTCATTGCACCGGACTACCTCGGCAGCGGAGAAACCGTCATCCCGGCAGAATTAAAATTCGTAGAGGTCATCGCCGTGACTGCCAAATCCGGCTACGATGCCAATACGGGGGAACAGTCAGAGGAAGAAAAGGAACTTCCTTCCACCGTTACGGTACTGGTACGCCCGGAGCAGAGCAGACTCCTTGCCAGACTGGAAGCCGAGGGAGAAATCCATCTGGCACTGGTGTACCGGGGAGAGAGCGAAAAGGCAGCGAAGTTCATTGAGGCACAGGATCAGGTGTTAGATGAAATGTTTAAGGATGAATCCGAAGAGGAGGAAGAAGTATCCGTTGTAAAAAATGACGTGCCTGTGTCCGGAGGTGAGACTGATCTGGACTGTCATGCAGAAGAGGAGTCCGGACAGACAAAAGAATCAGAAACGACAGACAGGGAGGAATAGGGTGTGAATTTTACCAGAAATTCTTTGTTCCAGAGAAATTTGGAACCGGAAGAAGATAACAGAAGTGAGCCGGAAGGCGGTGTTCTGGCGGTATGGGGCAGCCCGGCATCAGGAAAGACTGTGGTATCAGTGAAACTGGCTGAATATCTGGCCAGAAAGAAACACAATGTACTGCTTATTTTTGCAGACATGACTACCCCGCCCCTGCCCTGTATCTGTGCATCCACAGACCTTGAAGGGGAAAAGTCCCTGGGCAGCATCCTTGCAGCCACACATGTGACGGAGAACCTCATCAAGAAGAACTGTATGTTCTACAAGAAGAATGACTACCTGTCGATGGTGGGGATGTTAAAGGGAGAGAACGTGTTCACTTATCCGCCCTACGAGCAGACGCAGGCTGCAGAACTGATTGAGCAGGCAAGGGATGTCGCACCTTTTGTCATCATTGACTGTACCAGCACCATTGCATCGGATATCTTATCGGCGGTGGCATTGATGGAAGCGGATACGGTGCTTCGGCTGGTGAACTGTGATTTGAAATCCATAAGCTACCTTTCCTCCCAGCTTCCCCTGCTTAAGGATAACAAATGGGATGCAGACAAACAGTTAAAGGTAGCCTCCAACGTAAAACAGCAGCCATATCGAGCAGGTGCTTGGAAATGTGGCATTTCAGATTCCATATAGCAGCGAAGTGGAAACACAGTTTTTAGAGGGAGAAATGCTTGGGGAGCTGTGTCTGAAAGAAAGCCGGGCATTCCGGAAAGAGATTGAGAAGATTGGCAGGGAGGTGTTCGGCGTATGAAAAATAATCAGAGTCTCTTCTTTGCCCCGGAGGAAAAGGGCAGGGCGTTTACCGATGTCTTAAAGGAAGTACAGGAATACATTTCCAGCAAATACTCCACGCTTATGGTGGAGGGTGGCAATGAAGAAGTAAAACAGCAGGTAAAGCGTTACATTACCAAGTACATCTGCGACTACCGAATCACGGTAAAAGGAAAGACACAGGAGCAGCTCATTGATGACCTTTATACCGAAATGGCAGAGTTTTCTTTCCTCACCAAGTACATCTTCGGAACCGGCATCGAGGAGATTGACATCAACTCGTGGAAGGATATTGAGGTGCAGTACAGTGACGGAAGGTGTGAGAAACTGGACGAACACTTTGAATCCCCGGACCACGCCATCAATGTGATCCGCCGTATGCTCCATGTCTCCGGCATGGTGCTGGATAACGCATCCCCGGCAGTACTGGGACACTTAAGCAAGAACATCCGTATTGCCGTGTTAAAGACACCACTGGTGGATGAGGATGTGGGGATTGCAGCCTCCATCCGAATCGTGAATCCGCAGAATCTGAAAAAAGAGGATTTTGTGGAGGGAGGAACCGCAACCGGGGAAATGCTGGATTTCCTTGCAGAGTGCCTGCGTTATGGCATCAGTATCTGTGTGGCAGGTGCCACAAGTTCCGGAAAGACAACCCTTGCCGGGTGGCTCCTTACGACCATTCCCGATAACAAGCGAATCTTCACCATCGAGAACGGAAGCCGGGAACTGGCACTGGTCAGGGAAAAGGATGGAAAAGTAACAAACAGCGTTGTACATACACTGACCAGATACAGCGAGAATGAGAAACAGAACATCGATCAGGATATGCTCCTTGATATGGCCCTGCGTTTCAACCCGGAAATTATCTGTGTAGGAGAGATGAGAAGCTCGGAGGCCTATACCGCACAGGAATCGGCAAGAACCGGACATACCGTGCTGACTACGATCCACAGTAACAGTTGTGAAAGCACCTACAGCCGAATGAGGACGCTGTGTAAAAGAAAATACGATATGGATGATGAGGTGCTGATGGACTTGGTAACCGAGGCATTCCCTATCGTGGTGTTCACCAAGCAGCTTGAAAACAAAAAAAGAAGGCTGATGGAAATCATGGAGTGTGAGATCACAAGGGACGGGGAACGGAAATTCAATTCCCTGTACCGCTATGAGATTACGGAGAACCGGGTGGAAGGGGATCAGTTTATCATCAACGGAACCCATAAAAAAGTATGCGGCATTTCCGAGAGCCTGAAAAAGAGGTTTCTGGAAAACGGCATGCCAAAAGAAGTGCTACAAAAAATTACGGAAGGAGAAGAAACATGCTGACATTACAGGTAATGGCCTGCTTAGGCATTATCATCGGTTCCTTTCTGGTTTTCCGGATAGGGTTACACGATTTTACCGGAAATATCTTCAACCGGCTTTTGAACGGTCCGAAGGGAATCCGGGAGGAAATACTGGAGGAAACAAAGCAGAAAAAGAAGTCCTTTTTCCGCAGGGAAATCGAAGAAGTGCAGGAAATCCTAAAGTCCACGGACCGGGAGGAGATGTTTCCGCTGTTATGCACGGTATCCCTGCTTTTGTTTGCAGCCGGAGCAGCCGGGGCAGCAATGATCGGGAACTTCTTTTTAGTACCGGTTGCTGCGGCAGGCTTTATGTTCGTGCCGTTCTGGTATATTAAGCTGACAGCCTCCCACTTTAAAAAGGACGTATCTGCGGAACTGGAAACCGCCCTGTCCATTATTACTACCGCCTACCTGCGGAGTGAGGATATCCTGACTTCGGTGGAGGAAAATCTGGAATATTTGAATCCGCCGGTCAAGAATGTGTTTCAGGACTTTGTATCAAGAATCCGGCTCATTGATTCCGATTTGGAGTCGGCGCTGGAGGACTTAAAGGGTAAGATTGCCAATGATGTATTTGAAGAATGGGTAGATGCACTGAAAGCCTGCCTGTATGACAGGTCTTTAAAGACCACGCTAACACCGATTGTGGCGAAGCTGTCCGATATGCGTATCGTGAATGCAGAACTGGAGTATCTGGTTTTCGAGCCAAGAAAGGAATATATCACGATGGTGCTGCTTGTAGTGGGGAACATTCCTCTCTTATACTTTTTGAACCAGTCATGGTATGACACCCTAATGCACACGATTCCCGGCCAGATCATGTTAAGCATCACTGGAATCATCATCTTTGTATCGGCAGCGTATGTGGTCAAGCTGACAAAGCCGATAGAATACCGCTCATAGGGAAGGAGGAAATATGAGACTGATTTTATTATTCGTGTTTATTCTGTTTGCCATAGGTCTTTTCCTGCTTCTCTCGGGACTTCTAAGACTGCCGACCCTTAGGACCAGTAAGGCCATGATGAACACCGGCAGGGAAGACAAAAAACTGGCAAAGACCATTGATGCCCTGTATATGGACGGCGCGACCAAAGTGGCAGGCTATATCCATATGAATGAATATAAAAGGAGCAGGATAAGCCATGTGCTGGCAGCGTCCGGACTTGGCATGACGCCGGAGGTCTATATGGCATATGCCTATCTAAAGGCCGGGAGTATTTTTGTACTGATTATTCCGGCATTATATGTGTTTCCACTGCTTGCGATCCTGCTGGTACTGTTAGGAGTCATGGTCTACTACAAGGAAACTAGGAAAGCAGAGGAAATGCTACGGGAAAAGAGGGAGCAGATTGAAGGAGAACTGTACCGGTTCGTGTCTACCATTACGCAGGAATTAAAGAACAGCAGGGATGTACTGTCCATGTTAGAACACTATAAGGGAAATGCGGGTCCTGCATTTCGGAAGGAACTGGATATTGTGTGTGCAGATATGCGATCCAGCAGCTATGAAGCGGCCCTTACCCGGTTTGAAGCACGTTTAAACTCCCCACAGTTATCCGATGTGGTCAGAGGGCTTGTGGGTGTGCTTCGTGGCGATGACGGAGCCATGTATTTTCAGATGCTTACCCATGATTTCAAACAGGCAGAGCTGCAGAGACTGAAAGCGAAAGCGGCAAAGATACCACCCAAGATCAGAGTATTCTCCTTTGTTATGCTGATCTGTTTTCTGGCGACTTATTTCACCATTATCATCTATGAAATCATCAGGTCTATGGGTACGATGTTCTAAAGGAAGAACCGGAAAACGGCATGGAAGGAGAAAAAATGAAACCGATTAGAAAGATTTTAAAAGACAGGAGGGGCGAGGGGTACATCGATGTGGCAGTCATTGTGTTCTGCGTGATGTTAGTTATCGCCCTCGGTGTGAGGGTATTCCCAGTTTTTATTACAAAGATACAGCTTGATAACTTTGCGGATGAACTGGTCAGGGAGGCAGAAATCAGCGGCAGGGTCGGAAGTGAAACAGCTACCAGACAAAGGGTCTTGGAAGAAAAGACGGGACTGCATCCGGAAGTGTACTGGTCATCCAGCGGAAACATCCAGTTAAATGAGGGGGTGACAGTGACACTGGTGCTGCAAAGAGACTTGGGACTGTTTGGCAGGCTCGGTTCTTTCCCCGTGACCATTCGGGCAAGGGCATCCGGAAAAAGTGAGGTGTACTGGAAGTGAGAAAGTGTTTGAAAAGAGGAAGAATGCTGTGGAAGGACAATAACGGCAGTATGGTTCCCCTTGCGGTGGCAGTCACAATTGTAATGCTGCTTATCATTCTTGGTATCAGCGAATATATGAGGCTGGTCATTACCGCAGCCGGAATCAAGGACGCAATGGAATCTGCCGTGATTTCCACTGTAAATGACAATTACAATGAGGTCTATCACAGTGTCCGGGAAGGCTATGCCGCCGGTTATGAGCCGGATGGAGAGGGTTTTGCAGCCAGTGTAGACTATGGAGATATCTATGGGAGACTGTGCTTTTTACTCGGTCTGGAAGAAGACGGAGATGGATATGTGCGGATTAATAACGGCGGGGAAAAGGAATACCGGCTGAGCGGATTGCAGGTAAGCATCCCCAATACGGCTATTGCATCTCCCGGAGGAACTTTCTATGCAGATGCATCCATCACGATGGAGGTACCGGTCCGGTTCGCCGGAAAGATTGTGTCTAATATGACAATAAAGCTAAAGGTACGGGCAGCTTACAAGGAGAAATTTTAGTAAGATGTTACAGTTATCATGATACTTATTACATTTTGGTAGACTTATCAAAATTTGTGTGATAGGTTGTGACTTGAAAGGAAGTCAATTATTGAATGAGAAAATTACATAAAGGAGGGTATTGCCATGAAGGAAAAGACAAAAAAATGGCTTGTAATCGCAGGGCTTGCAGTGGTATGTATCGGACTCATCTTCGGAATCAGCAGGGTACTTTATAAGGAACCTGTGACGCAGACCAAGATGAGTGAGCAGGAGACTGAAGAAACAAAAGTAACTGTTGAAATGGAAAATCCGGATACACCGCAGACAGAAGCTGTAGAGCCGGATACGGAGGAACCCCTTGTAATCGAGGTGCAGACGGAAAACACAGTGAATGACAAGAAACAGGAAATCCAGCCTGATCCGGAAAAGACTGAGGACGAAAAGCCAAGTGAAGCTCCTGCATTAGCGGAAGGAACAGATACGGATAATCCGGATACACCGCCAGCTTATGAGGAAACAAAGGAGCCACAGCAGCAGCCATTAACGGATAGCGGAACGCCCAAGACCGGAGATACCAAAGATGGTATGGTGTATGTGGAAGGTTTCGGATGGATACCTGATGAAGGAGAAGGTTCCGGAACTTATGCCGAAGATATGTATGAGAATGGCAACAAGATCGGAATCATGGATTAAATAAAGTAAGCGTAAAAGCACAGTGAAAAGCTGTGCTTTTTTCGTTCTCAAGGAGGATACATGAAATATATAAGAAAAGCACTCCTGCTTTCCGTTCTGCTGTTTTCCTTAGTTGCGCCCATGACAGTCTATGCGACCGGAGATGGAAACATTGATAACGGAGGCGGAAGTTTAGGAAGCGGAACCAGTACGAATTACTGGAGCAGCCATGACGAAGGAGTAAGAGTTACCGTAGTGAATGCATCGGATGGAAGTGTGGTGTCTTCATCAATTGATCTGACGAATAAAAGTCCTTCGGATATCAAGGTGCATTTCGGGCAAGTGTGTAAGACTGCCTATAAAAACGGAACAGGACTTTCTGCAAGAGTGGGCGGTTACACCTATATCAATCCGGCCCAGCCTCTGCCCCAGATTATCAGCACATCAAGCGGTGGTGCAAATCTGGCAGCCATCAAGCGGTATTTTACGGATGAGCAGGTCATAAGGGCGATTGCAGGATATGTAGGCATGGATTTTGAAACACTGACAAACGGGAACTATAAGCTTCTGCTTGAACCGATTGCCTATGTGACATTTGAAGGAGTACGGACAGCGTTCACTGCAACAGAGGCGGCAAAGTATAACCAGATAAGAGGAGGAATGCTCAGAAAAAAGATGCCGTCCTTGACCCATAAGAACCTGCCGCTCGCCATGTTTTTAGAAACCTCAGACTTAGGGTATCCGGCGTGGGGCGGTTCCAAAACAGATAAAGCATCGGATGAGGATATCATCAGTTCGTTAGGACTCGGCATTGTAAGGTTTAATGAAATCATCACACCGGAAGTGATTGCGGCAGACTATGAATACCGGGTGAATACGGATGTGGTAACAGCGGTAACCGTTAGCGGAGGTCAAAGCGACCCGGATCATCCGGTAAGCGTGTCCTTTTCCATTCTTGGAAACACCTATACAGTGGAAAATGTGTATTATCCGGAAGAAGGTCAGCAGCTTGTATGGGTGAAATGGCATACGCCATCCACAGAACAGTATATCACCATCAGTGTCAGTGTAAGCGGAGGAGGAAGTGCAAGCAGGGGAACCATTACTGCGAATATCGTAGATTTAGATAAGAACCCGCCACCCAATCCTGTGGCAGATGACAGAAATGACTCGTACCGGGCAGGAAATGCCATCATACCGGATAATGTGCAGAAGACTTCATCGGCTTGGAGCGTATGGCGCCCGTGGTGGAAGGAATATTGGGTATGGCATAGTGACTGGCAATGGCATAGTGACTCTCATTCTGATTCCTGTCCGGCTGGATGTACAATCAACCACGGGCATTGGGAAGATGAGGGAGAATATGTGGATGAAGGATGGTGGGAGTTTGACTTAGACAGGTACTCTGCATCCCTTACAGGGAGTATGACACTCAGTACCGATGAGAAGTCACCAACGGCCACGGATACCACTATAAAAAGTGGATATGGTGTGAATGTGACTGTGAATGCAAGGGCATCTACAAGCCAGTCCTCTGCCACGACTCCGCCCCAGACAGCGGTCAGCTATTTTCCGGAGTTTTACTATGAGACATACTGGAGACTGTTAGAGAGGACAAGAAACGGATATGGTGCTGTCTTTGAATTTCAGAACAACCATTATTCAACCTATAACCGCCGTACCCATTTTACGCCTATCTGGATGCCGGACGGAGAATATAAGGTGTATACTTACCTGCTTGACTGCTGGACTCCGGATGGAATGCTGTGTATGAATCTGACAGACTCCGTTCAGATATCCGGGGATTTATGGGATGACTGGCACATTGCTCCGCAGAATGCGAGATGACATAGTAACTGAAAACAGAGAAGAAAAGGGCTGCAGTAATGCGGCCTATTTTCATGGGCTTAAGATATGCCCGGAAAAGGAAAGGATGAAAAGATGAAGAAAAAGAAATGGATGATAATGATGATTATGGTGTTTGCACTCTCTCTTATGTTCGGCACCACAGTATGTGCTGCAGGAACTGGTGATGTGGCTGGAGCCATTGAAGGAACATGGAACGAAGCCTCTGACCAGATTAAGGCCGTGGTAAATAAAGTAGTGTTTCCGGCAATTGACCTGATCCTTGCGGTATTCTTTTTTGCAAAGCTTGGTACTGCATATTTTGATTACAGAAAACACGGCCAGTTTGAGTGGGCAGCTCCGGCGATTCTGTTTGCCTGCCTTGTGTTTACCCTGACAGCACCGACATATATCTGGAAAATTCTCGGAATGTAGGAGGTGCTGTATGAATTTCTTTGAAGCAGAATTAAAAAAAATCATGGCAGAAAGCACTGTTTTAAAGGATCAGAAGTATGTAGGAAGGCTTTGCTACGGGACGATCAGTGATGAGCTTCGTGCCAGAATTGAATTCGTAACGCTTGGCGTCTGCGACCATTATGCAGGAATTAAGACCTCGGTTATCAACAGAAAGGAGGGAGTGGTCGACAGCATGCTGATTCGGTTTTCTGATATTTTGGGAAAACCGAAGGTAAACAATCCCAACTTCAAGAACGGTGTTAATCCCCATATATGGACTTGCGATGGAAAAAGCGAATGGTATGTGTTTCAGCCGGGGAAAGCAGACTATCAGAAACTGACAGTTGGAATTGAGAACTATCTGTCTGTTTTTCAGGACATGGCAATGGCACAGGAACAGCAGGATGGCGGAATGCAGCAGATGCCCTGACTGTCCGAAGGCAGGAAAGAAAAGGTGGTGTTAGATGTTTATATTTGATTTTGTGGCAAGCACGGTCTTAGACCAGATTGTGGACTGGATATATGGTAAAATCATCGGATTTTTAAATGATTTTTTTGCCATGATGAACAACATGGGAGTGGAATTGTTTGACCTGCCTTGGGTTCAGGCAATTACCACTTTTTTTAGTTACCTTGGATGGGCGCTTTTTGTAGTGGGGATTGTGGTTGGAGCCTTTGAATGTGCCATTGAATATCAGGGAGGCAGGGGAAGCGTAAAGGATACAGCGCTGAACTATGTCAAAGGATTTATGGCAGTCAGCCTGTTCACGGTTCTGCCGGTCAACCTGTATTCACTGTGCGTATCCCTTCAAAGTTCCTTTGGATCGGCTATTTCCGGGATTACGAATACAGAAAGCATTGGTATGACAGCACAGGAGGTCCTGATGTCAGCATCGATGCCGGGAATTGGTAACCCAATCATGCAGATATTCTGTGCAATTATGATGGGATATGCCGTAATCAAAGTGTTCTTCGCAAACTTAAAAAGAGGAGGAATCCTCTTAATCCAGATTGCGGTTGGAAGTCTGCATATGTTCTCCGTACCAAGAGGATATATCGATGGATTCACGCAGTGGTGCAAACAGGTCATCGGTATCTGTATCACGGCTTTTCTACAGTCAACAATCCTGACGGCAGGCCTGATGGTGTTCAAAGACCATCCGCTTCTGGGACTTGGCGTGATGTTATCCAGCACAGAAGTGCCTCGTATTGCCGGACAGTTTGGTCTGGATACCAGTACAAAGGCAAACCTGATGAGCGGAGTCTATGCAGCACAGACCGCAATCAATATTTCTAGAACTGTGGTCAAGGCAGTGGCATAAGGCGGTGATACTATCGAGATGAGATTAGGAAGCCTGTTTGACGTCATTGCTTATTTTTTATCTTTGGAGGAAGGAGGCAGAAAATGTATATCTACCCCGATAACTTAAAATCAAAGGCAACCATGTGGCTGTGGGAACTAAAAGACCTTGCAGTAACCGGCATCATTATTCTGATAGCTGTGTTTACATTAGCATATGCAGGCTTATGGTTCCCAATGATCATCGCCGGAGTCTATGCCTTTTTAACCATACAGGTGGAGGATACAACGATCCTTAAGTTTATCCGCTATGCCTGTGCTTACTTTTTAACGGAGCAGCAATATTTTGAATGGAGGTACACACCGGATGAGCAGAAAGAATGAGCAGTCCACAAGGGAGCTGATGGGAACAAAGGAACTGACGGATTACAGTATCCATACCTACAGGAAGGATGAGCTGGTGTATTTTATGATCCAGCCAAGTAATATATCCGTACTGTCTGAGGAGAGCCTTTCCGCCAGAATTTATGGACTGATGACTGTGCTTAAAGGCATCACGGAAATCGAAATGATGTGCTTAAATTCCCGTGAGAACTTTGAGGATAACAAGAGGTATCTGAAGAAGCGTGCAGAGGAGGAAAATAACCCGACCATACGAAAACTTCTGGAACTGGATGCAGGACACCTTGACCGTATGCAGGTACAGATGGCTACAGCGAGGGAATTTCTGCTAATCATCCGGTTAAGGAACCAAAAGGAAAGCGAGATATTTTCCTACCTGAACCGGATTGAGAAGATGTTAGTGGAGCAGGGGTTCAAGGCAAAGAGAGCAGATGAGGAGGACATCCGCAGAATACTGGCTGTTTACTTTGAGCAGAACGTGACCACAGAGAAGTTTGAGGAATTTGATGGAGAAAGGTGGATTATCTTAAATGAATAAAAACAGAAAGAAAAACGCCAAGGTGCAGACACCGGCAGAAGAAAAACCGAAAGGGTTTTTAGATATGATTGCCCCATCGGTCATCCAGTTTTATACGGATCACTATATCTGCGGTAATACATTCCGAAGTGTGTGGGCACTCAGGGAGTATCCTACTGCTACGGACGAACAGGCAATCTTAAGACACTTGGGAGAAAAGGATGGAGTCACCCTCCGAATTTATACCAGACAGGTGACACCGACGGAGGAGAAAAAAATCATCAGCAATGCAGCCAATAAGAACCGCATGAAGCAGGGGAATACGGAGAATTTACAGGAAACCGTTACAGCCGCGAGCAATCTTCAGGATGTGACCAATATCATAGCCACCATGCACCGCAACAGGGAGCCGCTTCTCCACACGGCTGTGTTTCTGGAGTTATCTGCTCCGGATATGGAGAAGTTAAAACTGTTGCAGACGGAGGTGTTGACGGAACTGATACGGTCCAAGTTAAATGTGGACAAGCTCCTGCTACGCCAGAAGCAGGGGTTTATGTGTGTACATCCAGCAGGCAGAAATGTTTTTATGGAACAGTTTGAAAGGGCGCTGCCTGCATCCAGTGTGGCAAACCTGTTCCCCTTTAATTATTCCGGCAAGACGGATAAGAACGGATTCTATATCGGCAGGGATAAGTTCGGCAGCAATGTCATTGTGGACTTTAACCAGAGGTCGGACGATAAGACCAATGCCAATATCCTGATCCTCGGGAACTCCGGACAGGGAAAATCCTATCTGTTAAAGCTGATTCTGACCATTCTCAGGGAATCCGGAATGAAGGTCATCTGCCTGGACCCGGAGCATGAATATATCGACCTGACAGGCAATCTGGGCGGGTGTTTTGTGGATCTGATGAGCGGGGAGTACATCATCAATGTTCTGGAACCAAAGACATGGGATGAGAACGGCAGCCCGGAGGATACGGATGCACCTTATACATTCCGGTGTTCCTCAAAGTTAAGCCAGCACATTTCCTTTTTAAAGGACTTTTTCAGAACCTATAAGAACTTTACGGACAGCCAGATTGATACGATTGAAATCATGCTTGCGAAGCTGTATGAGAAATGGAACATCCGTGATGATACAGATTTCTCACAGTTAAAGCCGGAGGATTACCCAATCCTTTCCGACCTTTATGAACTGATGGAAGAGGAATACAAACACTACGATCCCAAGAAGAAACAACTTTATACCGCAGAACTGCTGCAGGAAATCTGTTTAGGACTTCACTCCATGTGTAAAGGAGCGGAGTCCAAATTTTTTAACGGACATACCAATATCACGGACAGCAGCTTCTTAACCTTTGGCGTAAAAGGACTGCTTCAGGCAAGCCGGAATGTGAAGGATGCCATGCTGTTTAATATCCTCTCTTATATGTCCAATGAATTATTGACCAACGGGCATACGGCAGCCAGCATCGATGAATTTTATCTGTTCCTTACGAACCTGACAGCGGTGGAATACATCCGCAACTTCATGAAACGTGTTCGTAAGAAGGACAGCGCGGTCATTCTGGCCAGCCAGAATCTGGAGGATTTCAACATCGATGGAATCCGTGAATATACAAAGCCGCTGTTTTCCATTCCAACCCATGCTTTTCTGTTCAACGCCGGAAATATCGATGCCAGATTTTACATTGATACCTTGCAGCTTGAACAGAGCGAATACAACCTGATCCGCTATCCCCAGAGGGGTGTGTGTCTCTATAAGTGCGGCAACGAGCGTTACAACCTGATGGTGCATGCTCCGGAGTATAAGGAAAAGCTGTTTGGTAGTGCAGGAGGAAGATAAATAAGACAATGGATATGCGGGAGCAGAAATTCGGGATTGAGATAGAAATGACAGGACTAAGCCGGAAGAAAGCGGCAGAGGTCATGGCGAAGTACCTTGGGGGCGAGGCACAATATGACGGCGGGTATTACGAGGAGTATAGTGTCCGGGACAGTCAGGGCAGGAGATGGAAAGTGATGTATGATGCCAGCATTGTGGCAGCGACAAAAGACGGTTCCTCCGCCGGGGATGAGTACAAGGTAGAATTTGTTTCCCCGATTTGTGAGTATGCGGACATCCCGACCATTCAGGGACTTGTAAGGCAGCTTAGGCATGCCGGAGCCATTCCGGGAGAGAATACCGGCATCCATGTACATGTCAATGCAGCTCCCCATAATGCCAGAACACTACGGAATATCACCAACATCATGTACAGCAAGGAGGATTTGATCTATAAGGCATTGCAGGTCAATGTGGAGCGGGAGCATCGGTATTGTAAAAAGGTGGAAGAGGATTTCTTACAGGAACTGAACAGGAAGAAACCAAAGACTCTGGAGGAAGTGAGTAAAATCTGGTACAAGGGTGCAGATGGCAGACACAGGCATTATCATTCGAGCCGGTATCACTGTCTGAACCTGCATAGCGTATTCCAGAAAGGAACCATTGAGTTTCGGCTTTTTAATTCCACTACCCATGCAGGAAAGATAAAGGCATACATCCAGTTATGCCTTGCCATTTCTGCACAGGCTCTGAACCAGACCTGTGCCAGCCGGATTAAAACAACCAGCACCAATGAAAAATATACTTTCCGTACATGGCTCCTCCGCCTTGGCATGATTGGAGATGAGTTCAAGACTGCGAGGAAATTTCTGTTAGAGAATCTGGAAGGCGGTATTGCATGGAAGGACCCGGCACAGGCGGAGCGGCAGAAAGAGAGGATGAAGGCAAAGAAGGAAAAGGAGGAAGCTGAGCAGGCTGTGGCGGAAGAAAATACACAGGCAGAAGATGGCTCTGAAGAAGAGTCGCAGGGAATGAACATGACAATGTAAGGAGGAAAGAGAATGCAGAAAAGGAAAAAATATATTGCCTATGGCTCCAATCTGAATCTGGCGCAGATGGCAAGAAGATGCCCGACTGCAAAGGTGGTCGGCAAGGGAGAAATCAAGGACTATGAGCTGTTGTTCAGAGGATGCAGGGAATCAGCAGTGGCAACGGTGGAACCGAAAAAAGGAGCCAGTGTTCCGGTGCTGATCTGGGATATCGGCCC
>OBLI01000636.1_pt1 | contig 36824 bp, 33 predicted proteins | sample 1519701 | NCBI WGS metagenome assembly OBLI01 (sample SAMEA3663005, study PRJEB22513) | pig gut metagenome | biome: pig gut; feature: pig-associated habitat; material: faeces | place: France | collected 2012 | reverse complement strand
CGAGGGCACGATCTCCTTCTACTTCTTCAACACCTACGCCTTCTTCATGAAATACCTCTGTCCGATTGCCATCGGCATCATCTTCCTCAACGAGCTGGGATTGCTCCGCTGGCTGACGGGAGAATAAAAGTAAAAAGAGACGTCCCGCATGGGGACGTCTCTTCATGTTAACCTTGCGAATGCGTTGGGGTCACATACTTATCTATTCGCAACTTTACTTGTGATACTTCTGCTTGTGAATATTGAGTGGCTCCGTGATGCGATGTCCACAGATGGGACACATCGTAGAGTCCATACCGCCATTCACCTCTTCCAACTCAGCCTCGCTGAGCGGCTGCATCGTCTTGCTCCTTCTTTTCCATAATCATTCAGAAATTAAAAATGTTATGCCGCAAATGTAGCGATAAAAAGCAAACAGATCGCCAAATGCACTTAAAATGTGCGGAATGAAACAGAAAAAACATCGGGAAGAAAAGTTGTGTTCCTCCCTACCAAAATTTAGCGATTAGGGCACATAAAAAGCTTTTCCCCACGACCTTTTCTCAAATCCAAGCTTTGGATTATACAGTTCAAAGCTTGGATTATATAATTCAAGCTTTGGATTACATAATCCAAAGCTTGAATCAAAGAATAAGCGGCTCATCCGCAAGTTTTGATAGGCAGGAATGCTATTTTTTGCAAGGAGGAAGCTGAAAAAAGATGGGCAATGACAGAGAAAGTTCTCCCCCGATGTTTAATCAGCCAAACAGCGTAACCCAATCGAGGGAAAGGAACTCTTCAACGCTCAATCCTCATAGCCCGGGTTCTGACGCAGATTCTTGTTCAAATCGCGCGCCTTCGAGGGAATCGGGAAAACAGTGGTGTAGCCGGATGCCTCGCCTGGCAGTTGCGGACGCTCGTCGTAGGCCGTGGTGAAACGACCGAATCGGACGAGGTCTTGGCGACGCCAACCCTCCCACATCAGCTCCATCAAGCGCTCATCGAGCAGGGTGTCGAGCGTAGCTTTCCGGTCGGCCATGCCCACCCTATGCCGGATTTGATTCAGCTCGTCACTGCCATCTTGCCCGTTGCGCACCTTGGCCTCGGCCACCATCAGCAGCGCATCGCCATAGCGGAACAGCACGATGTCGTTGCTCTGCAGCCAGCCGTCGTTATAGGCCGTGCGGTCGATCTCATACTTGCTCATGCGTGCCCCGGCGGTCTTCTCATAGGGGCTTCCGGTCAGATCCAGCTTCACTTCCAAGGGATGATAAATGAGCGGCTCCCCATTGTCTAAATAAACCAGATTCCCATCCACCCGGACCGAATCTCACTAAAGAAGTTATAGTAATAGCGGGTGTCAATATCAGAAGTGCCATAGCCGAAGGTCCGCATCGTAGAGCAGGTGGCTGCGGTGCCATTCTCGGCATCCATACCGAGGGCGGCCCCGTGGTTATAGTGCCGCGAGCGGAACAGGTAGCGAAACCAGTTTGTGTAAAGGGTCTTGTCTATCGGTATGGTGAAGATATTCTCGCAAGAGTTCTCGTTACCGATCGCGAAGTTACTGCGATAGTCCTCCTCCAAGCGATAGCCAAAGTCCGCCAGTTTCTGGCAATAGGCCATGGTGGTTTCCCAAGCGTTTAGCCGCTGCCCATCCACCTCGAAGAAAATCTGCTTCCCGTCGGGCCGTTGGCCATCCGTCCAGTCGTCATCGCTGAACACCTCGGCATTGAGCGCCAGCTTGGCCAGTAGGAAATAGGCCACAGGCTGTGTCATCCTGCCGTAGTAGTACCCTTCGTTCTGGCTCTTCTGGGGATAGAGATAGGGAAGCGCCTCCTCCAGCTCGCTTACCACGAAGCGATAGACCGCATTGCGTCCGCTTTGGGAGACATCCTGCGTCTCCTCCAGATCGGTGGTGACCAAAGGGACATTGCCAAACAGATCCATGAGGTAGAAGTAGAAAAGAGCACGCAAAGAGCGCACCTCGGCCTGGCAGACTTGGAGCTCATGCGAAGAGAGCTGCTGGCCATACCGCTCCAGCAAAGCCAGTGAATGGTTGCACTGCCCTACCGCTTTGTAGAGATAGGTCCACGTATTATAGAGCGGTAGATCGGCAGATGTCCAACGATGCAGGTAGAGCCCCTGCCAGAAGCCGCCGTCATACCAGTCACCGCCCCGGGTGGGCAACAGCGCCTCATCGGTGGAGAAGGTGTTATAGTCATAGACCCCTCGATAGGTGCCTTGCAGACCTTGGCTCTCCTCGTTTCCTCCAATGTAATTATATAAGGTGGAGACGGCGTTGTAGTAGAGGGAAGTCCCCGATCCGTACGCTTCGTCTTCGGTCAGTTGGCTCTTGGGATGCTCGTCGAGGCATGCGCTCAGGACGGGTAATGATAGCAGGAAATATAGCAAACGTTTCATAGTGCTCTTTTTTTGCATTTAAAATTGGATATTGATGCCAATGGAATAGGAACGATAGACGGGATAGGAGCGCTTATCGTCGATGCCGAGTGTGCCATTCACCACATAGCTGTTGATCATGGGAGTCAAGCCGCTATAGCCGGTGATTGTGGCGAGGTTGTTCACGCTGCACGAGAGGCGAAGCGAGCTGATGTATCTCGAACGACGCAGGGGTACGTTCCAGCCTACGGTCAAGTAATCAAAGTTGAGGTAATTGCCGCTCTCCAGCCAATAGTCGGTAGCCGTCTGGTCCTTAATGTTCCGCTCCGGAGCTCCCTGCATGACATTGTAGCCCGGGAAGCTCGACATGTTCATATAGGTCAGCGAAGTGCCATTGTAGATCTTATGCCCGAAAGCACCGTTCATCTGCAACGAGACATCCACTTGCTTGTAGCGAAAACCGATGTTGGAGCCGAGCGTCATTTTCGGTGTGGCCTGCCCGGCAATATAGCGATCGCCCTCGTCATCGATGCTCACCAGGCCATCACCATTCAGGTCAGCGATCTCATAGCTGTAGCTCCCATCCTCGTTGCGGGTCAAGCCTGTGTAATGAGGCAAGTAGAACACGCCCAAAGGCTGTCCCACGATCTGATAGACAATGTTGTTATTGCCGCCGTGGAAGCCCGCCCCGTTCAGCAATCCAATGTTGGTGATGTCAGCAGCCGTCATTTGCGTACCGTTATAGTCGCCGCTCAGCGAGATCAGCTTGTTCTTCTGCCACGACAGGTTGACGTTGAGGTTCAGCTCCATCTGCTTTTGGCGGATGGGCGTAAAGCTGAATCCCACCTCCACTCCGCTATTGCTCATGCTGCCCAGGTTGGCCAACAGCTTGTCGAAGGTGAAAGGAGGAACGGGCACATCGTAGAGATAGAGCATATCGGTCGTCTTCGAGTAGTAGTATTCCGCTGTCAGCACAAAGCGATCCTGAAGGAATCCCCAGTCCGACCCAATGTTAAAGGTGCTACGGGTCTCCCATTTCAGGTCAGGATTATCGTTGCGGGTCAGCCCCATGGTGACAATGGGAGAGCCGAACACAGAGACCACGCCGTTCTGCTGGAGCAATCGCAACGAGTTGTAGGAGCTGGTGCCGCCCAAGTTACCTGACTGGCCGTAGCCCGTTCGCATGCGCAGCTGGCTCAGCCAAGCCACCTCTTTCAAGAAACTCTCCGCCTTCGCATCCCACTCGGCGGAGACAGAGGGGAAGAAACCCCACGTGTGGTTATCGCCCACCATCGAGCTACCATCGGCACGGGTGCTGATCGTCAGTTTGTAGCGATCCAGCAAGGCATAGCTGATGCTTCCCATCACGGAGCCCAAGGAGGGATCCTCATAGCTACTGCCTGTCCCTCCATAAGGACGGATTGAGCTGGCTCCCAGGTTGTGATAGGCGAACTCATTCGAGGTGAAACCTTTCACTAAGGTCCAGAACCCGGTCATGCGCCGTTTCTGGTATTCCCCAAGCAGACGCAGATCCAGCTGATGCGCTCCCCAGGTATGGCCGTAGTCGAGCATAGCGTTCGCCAACCAGTCCTCGCTTTTCGTCGAAAATATCCTTGTTGGTCTGCGACGAGCCGAACACGCCCATATCAATGGTCATCCGATCGTCGAACGCCTTTTGCGTCAGATCCAGCTTGGCCACGAAGTTCTGGTAGGCATTATTACGGATAACCGTACGGTTGTCCATAAAACCGATAGAGGCGCGATAGTTCGACGCATCCGTCCCCCCCACTGAACGCCACGTGATGGCTCTGCACCCATCCCGTGCGGGTGATGGATTGCGGGAAGTCGGTGTCGAAGCCGCCGTTGTTATAGTCCAGTCCCAGCCGCTGGGCCGTACCGATGTATTGCGAGGCATCCAGCATCTCGATATTTTTATAGGTGTGCTGCACACCCATATTCCCATCATACGAGATATGGAACTGCGCACCACTACCCTTCTTGGTGGTCACCTCGATGACACCGGAGGCCCCTCGCGAACCGTATTGCGCCGTCTCGGCTGCATTCTTCAGGATATTGAAACTCTCGATATCCGCCGGATAGATACTGCTGAGGGTGGCCAGATCCGAAGAGACACCGTCGATGATCACCAACGGGTCATTACCGCCAGTCAGGGAGGTAGTGCCTCGCACACGCACACTGTTCAGCATGGCATCGGGTTCGAGCTGCCGGTCGTCACGCTGACACCCGCCGCCTGACCATTCAGCGCCTCCAGGGGATTGGTCACCAATCCCTTGTTCATCCTGTCTTGTGTTTTTCGCTCCAATTGGCCCAAATTATTTGGCTAACTGGAAAAAAATATTTCTCCAACTGGCAAAAAATTCAGATACCGTGAGGCGTAATCACATTGTCACACGGCTGTCATTCGGCAGCAATGCGACGGTTGTTATTTTGCGAGTGCAATCAAGAAAGGAATAATATGACAAAAGCATTCGTAAAGAAAGGAATTGTTGGCATCTATTTGCTGGTCCAAACAGCTACAGCCCTGGCTGCGGACATCAAGGGAGTGGTTATCGACAAACAAAGTGGTGAACCGTTAATAGGTGCGGCGGTATTGGTGGATGGCCGAGGCGCGGCGACAGACATGGACGGCCGCTTTCAGATCAGCGGACTGAAGAAGGGCACCTACACGGTGACGATTCAATATGTGGCTTACAAGACCGCCACGCTGCAGGCCAACGCCACGGATGAGCCGGAGGAACTGACCATCCAGTTGGAGGCGGATCAACAGACCTTGGGCGAGGTGAAGGTGACGGGTGTCAGACGACACAACACGCAGATGGCGATGATCGCCCAAGCGAAAGAGAGTCGCCTCGTGGTGAACAACATCTCCGCCCAAGAGATCAAGAAGACACAAGACAACAATGCTGGCGAGGTGATCAAGCGCATCCCGGGCGTCAGCTTGATCGAGGATAAGTTTGTGATGGTGCGCGGTCTCTCGCAACGCTACAATAATGTATGGATCAACGGTGGTGCCGTGCCCAGTTCGGAAGCGGACTCACGGGCCTTCTCGTTCGATATTATCCCCAGTAGCCAGATCGATCATTTGGTGATCGTGAAATCGCCGAGTCCCGAATATCCGGCAGATTTCAGTGGCGGCTTTATCCAAATCAATACAAAAGATATTCCGACAGAGAACCGTTGGGGCCTTACCGTCGGCGGCAATTGGAATGATGCCACTGTGTTTCAAGATTTCAACTATGCCAAGGGAAGCGGTACGGACTTTTTGGGCTTCGATCGCAGTTTCCGTCCGTATAGCGGTGGATTCGATGCGGCGTTGAAGACCTTGGATAATGCCAAAGCCATTGACCTGCAAGGCAATGGTTTCAACAATGATTGGCGAGTGAAGCAACGCAAGCCGTTCGGCGATCTGAAGTTAGGTGCTGACTGGAGTCACCGCTGGGACGTGGATGGAGCGCAAATCGGTTTGGTGGGTGCACTGAACTATACCAACGAGACCCGTGCCTACACCGACATGGTGAATAACCTCTTCGGCGTGTATGACCAGGCGAACGACCGCAGCAACTACCTGCGTCACTCCATAGACAACCAATACAATCATAATGTACGCCTCGGCGCGATGCTCAACTTGGCACTTCTCGCCCGCTCAGGCAACGACCGGATCGAGCTGAAGAACATCGTCAATCAGTTGGCCACGGATCGCTACACCGATCGTACAGGTGTAAACGCCCAATCGGATAACGAGATCGGCGCAGAGTATTACTACCGCAGCCGCACGACTTACAACGGACAGCTGACCGGCAAGCATACCCGCACGAACGACGAGATAACTTGGAGTGCCAGCTACTCCTATGCCAACCGTCGGATGCCCGACCGCCGTCGCTACACCATCGACGATGCCTTGGAACAGGGCACAATGATGCTGACTGCCGGAAACGAGATCAATCGCGAGTTCACCAAGCTGGATGAGCATATTATCTCTGCCAACGTGGGCGACCGGCATGACTTTCAGTTTGGCACTTTCACACCTACCCTGCATGTAGGTGCTTACGGCGAGTATCGCTCTCGTGCCTACCGCACCCGTGAGTTCATCTATAATTGGAATGTCAGCCACAACCAAATGCCAGCGGGCTTCCGCCAGATGGACATGACGGAGCTACTCTCTAATCCCGATTATTTCGGGGCAGACAAACTGCACCTCTTGGAGGTAGAGGCGATGCGCAACAGCTACAGCGGCCGCAATGCGTTAGGTGCCGGTTATGTAGCTACGACACTGCCTTTCGGAAAGCTGAGCCTCTATGCCGGTGTGCGCTTCGAGTATAACCAGATGGAGTTGATCACCAACACCCGCGACGACATAGAGAGCCACCAGAGCAAGTTCTATCGCTATCACGATTTCTTCCCTTCAGTCAACTCTACTTATGCCTTCAACGAGCAGCACCAGCTGCGTCTCTCCTATGGTAAGTCGGTCAACCGACAGGAGTTTCGCGAGGTATCGCCCTCGGTCTATTACGACTTCGACTTGGCTTCGCACGTGCAGGGCAACGTGGATCTGAAGCCCTGCTACGTCCACAACCTCGACCTGCGCTACGAGTTCTATCCTACCCGTGGCGAGCAGATCACCTTGGCAGGTTTCTACAAGCGGTTTGAGAACCCCATCGAATGGACTTATACGGTTGCGGGCGGCACCAGCTTGGTCTATTCCTACGAGAATGCCTCGAAGGCGGACAACTTCGGACTGGAGTTGGACATCCGCAAGGATCTCGCCTTCCTTGGATGGAATGGCTTCAGCTGGTCGTTCAACGGCACATTGATCCATAGCCGAGTGAGCTTCCCCGAAGGCTCTCGCAACGAGAATCGCCCCATGCAGGGACAGTCGCCTTACCTGATCAACACCGGCCTCTTCTATCAGCACGAGGCAACCCAACTGAACGTTTCCTTGCTTTATAACCGCATCGGCAAACGCATCATCGGTGTAGGTCGTAGCGAGGGAAGCACCGGTAGCGAAGACAATGCCCGTGTGCCCGATAGCTATGAGATGCCGAGAGACGTGATCGACCTGAGCATCTCGAAGAAGTTTGGCAAGCACATCGAGGTGAAGGCTAACCTGCGTGATCTGTTGGCACAGAAGGTGACCTACAAACAATTCGCCGAAGTGACCAATCCCAACGGACAAACCCGTGAGGTGGTGCAGATCACCCGCCAGTATAAGCCGGGTCGTAATATCGGCTTGAGCGCAGTCGTGAACTTTTAAATGAACGATAAACAACGATTATTCATTCTTTAATTCCTATAAATATGAAATCAGTGAATTATTTGGGTTGGCAAATGCTGTTGGCGTTGGCCATGAGTGTAACCGCATGTAGTGATGACGATGATCCTGTTCCTACCCCGAAACCGGATCCCGATCCTGAGCAACCGACAAACAAGGTAGAATATGTCTGGGGCACGGATGGCGGCTTGAAATCGTGCGACCATATCCTCTTCAACGAGGCTGACAATACAGAGAATGTCGAGGGCACACAGATCGGTAACGGTGACGCAGAGTTTGTCTTCACTGGCAAGCAAACCCTCAAAAAAGGCACCTACCTGCTGAAAGGCTGGGTGTATATTGCCAATGGCGCAGAGCTAACCATCGAGCCAGGTACGATTATCAAGGGCGATAAACAGACAAAGGCTTCCCTTTTGGCTGAGCGAGGCGGTAAGTTAATCGCCAAGGGTACGGCCACTGAGCCGATTGTCTTCACCTCAGAGGCAGAGCCGGGCAACCGTAAACCGGGTGATTGGGGTGGCATTATCCTGTGCGGTAAGGCACGCAACAACCAGGCAGAGATGCAGATCGAGGGTGGCCCCCGTACGAAACACGGTGGTGAGGATGACGCAGATAACTCCGGTGTATTGAGCTATGTACGTATCGAGTTCGCCGGCTATCCCTTCCAACCGGATCAAGAGATCAACGGCTTGACCTTAGGATCTGTAGGTAGCGGCACACAGATCGACCACGTACAGGTATCCTACAGCAACGACGACTCCTTCGAGTGGTTTGGGGGTACGGTCAACTGCAAAAACTTGGTGGCTTTCCACGGATGGGATGATGATTTCGATACCGACAACGGCTTCAGTGGTGCCGTACAGTATGGCTTGTCTATCCGGGATGCTCGCATCGCCGATAAGTCGCAGAGCAATGGTTTCGAGAGCGACAACAACGCCAGCGGATCGGATGTTTCTCCCTATACGAACGCTACTTTCAGCAACATCACCTTCATCGGTCCGAAGTTGCAAACCGGCGTAAACTTCAAGAATAAGACCGACTTTATCAACGGTGGCGAGATGAACCCCAACAACGGTTCCGCCTTGGGTAAATTCCAGTCAGCCATGCAGATTCGTCGTAGTTCACGCCTGAACGTGATCAACTCCGTAGCTGCGGGATGGCCGATCGGCCTGATCATCGACGGTGAGAAGGGTGATACGCCTGCGCAAGCCAAAGCAGGTACGTTGCGTTACCACAACAATGTGCTCGCCGGAATGGATATTGTTGGTTCGGATGCCAATAAGGTCTATGAGGATATCCTTTACGACGCAACTAACAAGGTAGAGATCGATAAGAACCAGAAGTCTTACTCCAACAGCTTCTTTTTCCAAGAGGCATTGAAGAACAGCTACTTCGAGGATGCCGCAGCCTTGGCATTGACCGATGCTGCAAACGCAGGGTCTCCCTTTATGCCGACAGCTACCAGTCCGTTGCTGAACTTAGCCTCTTTCGAGGGCGAGAGCTCCGCTTGGTTTGACAAAGTAAATTTCGTAGGTGCGTTCAATGCGTCCGACAACTGGTTGAGTGGATGGACCAACTTTGACCCACAACACACTACTTATTAATGTTCCTTTCAGGCTGTCTTTGCTCTTCCTTCTGTATCCATGTCTGAGGAAGAGCAGGATGTGCTATTAAAAAGAATCCCCGGCTCCGTGAGGAATCGGGGATACACTTTTAGTAGGCATTTAGGAATAAGGGAGTTTTAGGCGAGAAGGTTAGGTTCCTCCTCATGGTTTATAAGTATCAAAACATGTTTAGTCTTTTAATTAGGCGATGCCATTCAGCATCCCATAGAAGTAGAGTGGTTTCAGGATATACACCTTCAGCAGCCAAGCCAACCATTGCTCCTTAGAAGTATCGATCAGCGTGAAGGGGAACGAAACATCCGGGTTCTTCTCGTAGTCGAACTCACACAGCAACACATGGCCATAATCTGTCACGATCGGACAAGCCGCGTAGCCATTGTACTTCTCCGTCGGCTCCTTGCCCTCCATCAACGCAATCAAGTTCTTGGCCGCGATAGGCACCTGCTTACGGATCGCCGCAGAGGTCTTACTGGTCGGGATGCCAGCCACGTCGCCCAACGAGATGATGTTGGGATATTTCTTGTGTACCAACGTCTCTTTGTCAACCATTACCCAAGCGTCGGCCGCCAACTTACCTTCCGTCCAGCCCAAGCCAGCCTCACGCACGAAATCGGGAGCTGACATCGGCGGCACGAAGTGCAAGAATTCGTAATCCTCAACGAACGGAGTCGTGATCTTCTCCTCGCCCTTGGTCACTACTTTCTCCATATATACACGCTTTGCCTGCGTATCGACACCCTTCACACGCACATTCACCTCGTAAGGCACGTTGCGCTCCTTGTAGATCTCGATCAAGCGTGGCGTGAAGTAAGGCACATCATACAGTTCCTTAGAAGCCGTATAATAGTGGAAGTCCAGCTTCTCGCGAGTTCCCTGCTTGCGAGCGTAGTGCTCCGTCAGCAAACAGATCTTCTTCGGTGCACCTCCACACTTATGCTTCGTATAGGTATCGGTATAAATACCTTTACCACCCTTCTGTGTGAAAGCTTGAATAGCCTGCCATGTCTTCTGCGCACCTTCAAAATCATAAATACTGTGTGCGTTGCCTTGACCAAGCGTCTTCTGCGTGATGCCTTCCACCTTCTCCCAATTGCATTGCAAACCCGGAGTCAGCACCAAGAAGTCGTAAGGGATCTTGCCGTTCTGGGCAGTCGTCACCTGGTTCCAAACCGGATCAACTGCAGTCACGGAATCCTTTACCCATTTAATCCCGCTGGGCATACAATCCTCTTGCTTCTTCCAAACCTCATCCGGCTTGTAAACACCAGAAGCGATCAAGGTAAATCCCGGCTGATAGAACTGACGATCGCTGGGATCAATCAGTGTAATATCTGGATCGTTCAACCAGCCTTTCAAACGGGCAGCCATACTGATACCGGCAGCACCACCACCGATAATCACGATTTTACCCTTCGCATTACTGGAGAACGCATGTGCTTTATTCGTGCTCAAACTTGCCATCAATCCGCTTGCGGCAAGGATGCGGAAGAAGTGTCTGCGGTCGATACCTTTTTTCTCCAACACTTCTAATTGTCTTTCTAATTCGTGTGTTATCATGTACAACTTCTTAAAGTTTATTTTTTGCAAAGGAACAATTTAATTTGATTTAAGCCATAAAAAAAGCTACTACATCACTTTCACAGGGCATTTTTCTGAAATAAGGCTACTACATCATTGCTTTCACACAAATAAATAAGCCATTGAAGATCAAGAATAAAAACTTAGGATAGATTGCTCACACCATTTACTCCTTCATCCGTGATCAAATCCTAAATTATAAACAGCCGCTATTTACTCTTCTCCAAATTTAAACAAAAAGTCCACCAAATTGGTGTCTGATTCAAGCATGAGACGCTTGCGCAACCGATAACGGCGGATCTCAATCGCCCGGACAGAGACATTCAAAAGTGAGGCGATCTCTTTCGTCGAGAGGTTCATGCGGAGCAAACAGCAGAGGCGGAGGTCGCCTGTCGTGATGTCGGTATAACGTTGCCGCAAACGCTCCATGAAGTTATGGTGGGCACTATTGAAATAGCTCTCAAACTGGAGCCAGTCGGCTTGGTCGTTCAGCCCATCCTCCATCAGCTTGCGCAGGCGGTTGTAGAGCTTGTTCGGATAGCGATCGCCCAGGGTGCTCTTCTGCTCGTCCAACTCTTTCAAGAAAGATTGGATGGCCTCGTTACGCTTCACCAAAGCGGTGGTTTGCAAGGTCAGCTCATTGCTCTTGTTCTTCAGCTCTACCTCCAACATCTCGCTTTTCAGCTGTTGCAAACGTTGCTGTTCCTCCAAGCGCTCCGCCTCCAACTTCGCCTGTTCCTTCCGTTTCAAGTTCCTCAAGCGCACACGCAGCCCCACTTGCATCGCTACACCGAGCAACAAAGCGTAAAACAGATAAGCCCACATTGTGTTGTACCAAGCCGGGCACACTTCGATTCTCAACCGTAACTCCGGGAAGGGACCACGTGTGACATACTTACGCACCACCAGCTGATATTCACCCGGCGGCAGCTGCAAAAATTTCATAATGCCCTCGTTTTGCCACTCCGACCACTCATCCGAAACGCCCTCCAGCCGATAACTGATCTGGTGATTGGGGGTGAACACGGTCGTGCCGACATAGACAGACAGCTCTTGGAAGTGATGCGGCAAGGAGATGGCCTGCGTATGCGGGTCAATGGCATGGATGCCCCGTTTGTCGATGTAATGGATGCGGAAGAAATTGGGCATGGTCAAGCCTCCTAAACTGCCGGTGATCAACTGGCGGGTATTGATCAACAAGGCCCCCTCTTTTGCTGAAACTAAGTCTAACGAGTCGTTGAGCGGGATAAAACGCCGGCCATTCGACACTAAGCTCAGGTTGTAATTGGTAAAAAGGATGCGGCATTTCAGGATACCCTTCCCCCCCTTCAATTGGAAAAGTCCCGCCTCATTCTCTGTCGTGAGCCAATAATGCTCATCCCCACGGGCATACAGATTTTCCGAACGATTGAATTGCTGCAACGACGAAAGATCAGTAAACAAATCAGCCACGGCAAATTCCTCAGCCACTTGCGCCGTAGGGAACAGTCCCGCCACCACAGCGGCATCAATCGGCTCAAACTGTTCGTCCGCCTCCAGCTCGCGGCAATAAAAGCCGCGGTTGGTTTGGATGTATAGCTTGCCGTCGCGCAGCAAAGCATCTTCCAATTTGCCAATATGCTGACGCTTATCCAGCATAGCAACAGGCGGATCCACCTCGATGCGCGTAATACCGTTGTCTAAAGCTACCCAAGCCAAGGTGTTATCCTGCACGCAAATTGCCTGCACGATATTATCTTGCAACTGGTTGTCGATCGTCAAATGGTGGTAGATTTCTCCCGCTTTATTTGTAATGAACAGACCCGAGGCGGCCGTACCGATAAAGAACAGGTCTCCCACGGTAGCTACGGCAGTAGGTCTCAACCGCTGAATCTCCTCAGGCACCACAAAGTCCACCTTCGGCTTCTCAAACGTCACGTGAGGCGGCAGGTGGTCGATCGGCGTGTAATGCAATTGCCCGAAGGTATCTCGCAGCCAAAAGCCTAACGACTCCTCGCCCTGCGTATAGAGTGTGTCGCGCCAATAGGTGACATGATAAAGTTCTGACTTATCCGGCAGTTCATGCAGCTGCCAATTGTTGCCGTCGAAACTCAGCAAGCCGGAATTATTCGCAGCATAAATAAACCCATTGTAGGAAACGGAAATATCCCAATTCTGGCAACTTGCTTTATACTCCTTGACGGAATAGTTCTGGATCAGCACAGCGGGAATCGTTGTCCCCTTTGCCGCGAAACAGACGATCAAGAGTCCTATCCATCCTATGTAGAGTTGCCGCAACATCTTTCCTCACGTGTTTTTAGATATTCTATTCAAGTGAGGCAAAGTTAGCGCTTTTTAATTATTATCCCCGTTTTGTCCTCGAATTAAATGCAAGAAGGCAGATTTCTTGCGTCGGCCTTCTTCCGAAATATGTTTTGAGAAATGTTCAAGGCAATTTATTCCAAGTGTTAGTTATAATGCTTGAAGTGCTTGTAATCCCCGGAGAGCGTTCCTTCGGAATAAGAGGTACCTACCCGTTGCCAAGCCATCTCCTTCTCATTCAACTGGATGATGTTGTAGCTGAGTTGCTCAGCCGCGGGCGAATCCGTCGGGAGTGTCAGCACATTGTTTTGCAACTGATAGTTGTGTGTGTAAATCACTGTGGTATCTACCAGCGCATGATTAACCTTCAACGTATAAGTTCCATCCAGTTCGAACTTATATTTAACGGAGCTATCCATAGAGAAATTCGGGTTGTCGTAGCACTCACCCCAATATCCCTCGGTAAGTTGTGACACCTCAATCACCTCATCTTTCGAACACGAGGTGGCTAACAAGGCCGTAGCGGCCAGCAATGCAAAGACTTTCTTCATCATACTAATTTTTGTGGATTGTTTATAGAAGCAGATGCAAAGATAGCTCCATTCGCTGCATAGCTCTCAAGGAAAAATACGAATTACTCAATAGAGCCGAAGTAGAGCAACAACATACCTAACAAGACAAGTAGCAGATCCCAGATCTTGCTCCGCAGGTTTCTCTCGTGGAAGAACAAGACACCAATGAAAAAGGAGACCACCACGCTGCCCCGGCGAACCATCGCCAAGATAGAAACCATACAGCCCGGCAACTGCAAGGCAGCATCGTAGAGCAGATCCGCACTCACCTCGCAAAGGCTGACCATGACAATACTCCAGACGAAACGGAAAGGCACCGCCCCCTGCCCTTGCTTTCGCAGGGAGCGCTGGCGATACAGCAGGATTAGCAGCAAAAGAGCCGTTTGATAGATGTTATACCAACTTTGGATGAACATCACGCTGTTGCCCATCCCGCCATCTTCCGGTCTTCCCATGACGAGCTTGTCGTAGAGGGCGGCCGCGGCACTGAACAGGGTGGAGAGAAACATCACCCACACATAGCGGTTGTGGCGGAAGTCGATCCCCTCTTTCTTGCCGCTCATGCTGACGGCCACCAATGAGCCTACCGACACCGCCACGCCTACCCATTGAAGTACGTTGAGCGACTCCCCATACAGCAGCATCGCCCCTATGACCGTCTCCACAGGGCCGAAAGCAATGATGATGCCGGAGATGGTCAAAGGCAGATGTTTGATGCCATTATAACTGCAAAGCCAGCATCCCAAAAGGAGCAGGCATTTACCCACGCTACAAAAGTGTTGCGTCAAGCCACCTGTCGGCACATAGAAGAAAGATCCCGTAAACAACTCACTATAGCGCGAGAGCAAAATGAAGGGGAGAAACAGCAATGCGCTGAAAAGGGTGTTGAGGAACAAGACGGTCAGCACATCGTTGCCCTGCAAAGAACTTTTCTTGAACGAATCTCGGATGCCCACGATAGTGGCAGAAACAAAAGCGAATAAAACCCACATAACTTTTTATATTTATTTAATAGACTTAGATGTTATGGTGAGTTTGCGAGCTATTGCGGTGTTTGGCCTCGTCGTGCAGAGATCATTTAGAATGCGTGAATCCGTCAAAAGAAAACCGCACAATAGACAGAAAACCGTATATAAACTTGCTTGCTCCAGCGAATATAGCTTATTTTGCGGTATTAACAAGCAAAACCGCAGCAAAGATGAATAAAGAAGAGCGACAAGATTATATACTCAGTTGCCTCAGGCAGAACAACCGGATCTACGTGACAGCGATCAGCCAACAGTTGAATGTGTCTGACGATACACTCCGGCGGGATTTGGCAGATTTGGAGGCCAACGGCTTCTTGACCCGTGTGCATGGTGGTGCGGTGTCGAGATCAGACACCTCCGCCCGCATCATGGATCGCTATGACCAAGATGCCTTGGCCAAGCAAAAGATGGCAGAGAAATTGGTCAGCCGATTTCAACCGGGCGACACGCTCATCATCGACGGGGGCACCTCCAACTTAGCCGTCGCCAAGATGCTGCCCCAGAACCTACCGCTCACGGTTTTCACGAACAGTTTTCCTTTAGCCGCTGAGCTCTTCACACACCCGCTTCATAAGACGGTTTTCTTGGGCGGTGAAGTGGATGAGGAGGGACAGGTCACCTTAGGCATTGACACCTATAAAAGTCTCCAGATGATCTATGCCGATTGGGCGATTATCGGCGTGAGCGACCTGCATCCCACGGAGGGACTCTTTTGCATCAAACGTGAAGAGGCACTTATCAAACGCTGTATGCTTGAACGCTGCGGCAAGCGGGTGGTAATGGCCGCTTCCGAGAAATTAGATAAGGCCCGCACTTTTCAGATCGCCACCCTCAACGACATCGACTATATCGTGACCGACGACAAAGGGGCAACGCACATTCTCAACACTTGGCCCAAAGGGAAATGGAGTGTGCTGTGAGAAGGAGACCAAAAGTTTGAATCATACTTAAAACTTTTCGTATTTTTGCAGAGAGTTTGAATTATACTTAAAACTTTCGGATTATGGAGCTACCTCGGAGATTGATCGAACGAACGGGCTATTTGGAGCGTATCAAGCCTTTCATGCGCAAGAATATTGCCAAAGTGCTGACCGGACAACGGCGAGTAGGAAAGAGTTTTCTCCTTTTTCAATTGATGAAATACGTATTAGAGGAGGAGCCGGAGGCAAATATCATCTACCTCAATTTCGAAGATTTATCGTTCAGCTCTATCCGTACACCGGAAGAAATGTCTGCCTATATCACTTCAAAGTTTGAGGGAGATGGCTATCACTACATCTTCATTGACGAAATCCAGGAGGTACCTGGTTTTGAGCGAGCGATTCGTTCGTTGTTACTCTCACCACGGAATGATGTGTATCTTACGGGAAGCAATGCCAAGATGCTTTCCAGCGAGTTGGCAACCTATCTGAGTGGTCGCTATATAGAGGTGAATGTCTATAGTCTATCTTATGAGGAGTTCTTGGTATTTCATCAATTAGCCGATACAGAGGAGCATCTGGAACTTTATAGCCGTTATGGTGGATTACCCTATTTAGTGAACCTGCCATTGACAGACGAGGTGGTGAATGAGTATCTGAAAAGTGTCTATTCAACCATAGTCTTCCGAGACGTAGTAGGACGATACAATCTACGCAATAGTGTTTTTTTGGAGCGATTAATCCGTTTTCTGTCTGAAAATATAGGTAGCCTCTTCTCCGCCAAGAACATTAGCGATTATTTGAAATCTCAACATGCGACTGTATCAGTCAATCAAGTTCAGAACTATACCCAATACCTAAGCAACGCTTTCTTGATTCATCGGGTGGAGCGTTACGACTTGGTGGGCAAGCGCATCTTCGAGATTGGGGAAAAGTATTATTTTGAGAACTTAGGCATTCGTAACACCGTGATTGGCTATCGTGTGACAGATCGTGCAAAGCTGTTGGAAAATTTAGTATATAATCATTTGCTGTATCGAGGATACCGAGTCAAGGTAGGTTATTTAGGAACGAATGAGATAGACTTTGTAGCCGAAAAGGATAACGAGCGTATTTACATACAAGTAGCTCTACGTATTGACAACGAAGAGACCGCAAAGCGTGAGTTTGGAAACCTATTAAAGATTCAAGACAACTATCCTAAACTGGTTATCACTGCCGATCCTTACGGTGGTCATAGTTATGAGGGAATCGTCCACTACCCTATCCGACAGTTCCTTACTACATTTTGATTTGTCATTCTCTAAATTTTGCATCGAAATGGAGAGGGCTGAGGATCCCAGCCCTCCCTTCACCCTTAAGCGTAAGCGGGGCTCGTAGCGCATCGCTTCTCGCCGGTATGCCAACAACATTTCGCTTTAGAGAGGCACGTCTCTTGTGTCGTCCACTTCGCGCAATCATCGTTGCCTACGGATCACAACACCACCACTAACCTGCTGCAGCTCCTCGTCAGAGACAATACGCATACCCTGCTGCTCATTCTTTTCTTCCATCATAACGCTGATTTTTTATTAATGAAACAAAACCCTTAAATAGTTCACCTCGCAAAGGAATTCCCTATAATAACTAAAAACAATTATTCCCCTATAATTTTCCCTTTTTATGTTGAGAAACAGGTTTCTGAAGCATACTAAAAACGACGGGTAACGGCTAACATTTCGTTGCCGAACAGACAAAAAAACATTGCCCATGATTTTCGAAAACTACGGGCAACGAAAAAAATTTCGATGGGCAACGTTTTAGAAAACTACGGGCAATGAATTTCGCCCTTACGGGCAACGTTTTTTACTGAATCTCAATGACTCGGTTAACCTTAGCTTTCTCCTCAGGTGCGTGTTTAGGCAACTCGATTGTCAAGATACCATCGTTCACGCTGGCACTTATTTTCTCCTTTTCTACGTCGTCGGGCAGGATGAAAGATTGCTGGAACTTCGAGTAAGCAAACTCGCGACGCAAGTATTTCTTGTGCTCCTCTTTGTTCTCGTTCTTCTGCTCCATCGTGATGACCAACTCGTTGTTCTCACCCAAATGGATATTGAAATCCTCCTTTTTCATACCCGGAGCGGCTACCTCAACCTTGTAATCCTTGTCGCTCTCTACGACATTGATCGCAGGGGCGGTGGCGTTTGTCTTCATCATCCAATCGTTATCGAAGAAATCATTGAAGAAAGTCGGTAACCAATTCTGATCATTGTTGTACATTCTTTTACTCGGCATCATAGTTTTAATCTCCTATTCTTTCGTTCTTTATTTATCTCATTTTCTTTTGAACCCGCTCTGCCTTCCGGCTTCCCGGATTCACTAAGGAGTGTGCAAACTACGTGCCCGATATGCCTGCTCCTCTCAAAGACCGCCCCTCTTTTAAACTCGTGCAAACCTATTTAAACGATGCGCCCCTCGATTTAAACCTATGCAAACTCCTTTAATGCTCAACAGCGAAAAACTGTCAGATAGGGTGGACAACTTGACAGGGAAATGTCAGAAACAGCGTTTTCTGCTTCACAACGGCTGGTGTCACGTTAGAAGCAGCGTTTCTTGCTTCGCAACGGCTGTTGTCACGTTAGAAACAACGTTTCCTGCTTCGCAACGGCTGGTGCCTAAGGATAAACGCTAAACAAATTAGGGGCAACCCTCAGCGGATTGCCCCTAATACTATGCAGCTATTGCTACTTGAATTACTTATACTCTTGCCAGCTCTTGATCTGGATGTCCTCCTGCTTCATCTCGCAGAAGGCATTGATGAAGGCGCTTGCCAAACGTGCGTTGGTGATCAATGGGATATTGTGGTCGATCGCCGCACGACGGATCTTATAGCCGTTGGTCAGCTCACGCTTGCTGTGATCCTTCGGGATGTTGACTACCAACTCAAAGACATGCTTGCTGAACATCTCCATGATGTTGAGGTCGCCCTCCTCATCCGGCCAGCTGACAGCGATAGCCGGAATCTGGTTGTCGTTCAAGAACTTTGCCGTACCGTGTGTACCATAGATCGTATAGCCCTTAGCGGCCAACATGCGGCAAGGCTCCAACAGATCCACCTTGCTCTTCGCTGCTCCGGAAGATACCAAGATATTCTTCTGCGGAATCGTGTTACCAACTGCGATCATCGCTGAGAGCAATGCCTCGTTGAAGTCGTCGCCGATGCAACCTACCTCACCTGTTGAGCTCATATCTACACCCAATACCGGATCGGCCTTGTGCAGACGAGCGAACGAGAACTGAGAGGCCTTTACGCCAATCCAGTCAATATCGAACGCGCTCTTGTCGGGCTTGTCATACGGCGCATCGAGCATGATGCGAGTTGCTGTCTCGATAAAGTTGCGTTTCAATACCTTAGATACAAAGGGGAAACTACGAGAAGCACGCAGGTTACACTCGATCACCTTCACGAAGTTGTTCTTCGCCAAGAACTGGATGTTGAACGGACCAGAGATGTTCAACTCCTTGGCGATCATCTTGCTGACCTTCTTGATGCGGCGAGCGGTCTCGAAATAGATCTTCTGAGCCGGGAACACCAGGGTAGCATCGCCGGAGTGCACGCCCGCAAACTCGATGTGCTCGCTGATCGCATACTCCACGACCTCACCATTGCGTGCCACAGCATCAAACTCGATCTCCTTAGTGCCCTGCATAAACTCAGAAACCACCACTGGATATTCCTTAGACACCTTAGCCGCCAAGCCCAAGAACTCGATCATCTGCTCCTTCGTGTGGCAGACGTTCATCGCCGCACCGGAAAGCACGTAAGAGGGACGAATCAAGATGGGGAAACCTACCTTCGCAATAAAGTCGTCGATCTCCTCCATGCTGGTCAACTCAGCCCAACGAGGCTGGTCAATGCCTAATTGATCCAACATCGCCGAGAACTTGTGACGGTTCTCCGCACGGTCGATAGAGAGCGGAGAGGTACCCAATACTGGCACATTCTGACGATGCAGCTTCATCGCCAAGTTGTTCGGGATCTGGCCACCCACAGAGACTACCACGCCCTTTGGCAACTCCAAGTCGATCACATCCAACACACGCTCAAAGGAGAGCTCGTCGAAATAGAGGCGGTCGCACATGTCATAGTCGGTCGAAACCGTCTCCGGGTTATAATTGATCATGATAGACTTATAGCCCAACTTACGAGCCGTCTGAGCAGCATTGACTGAACACCAGTCGAACTCCACGGAAGAACCGATGCGGTAAGCACCCGATCCAAGGATGATCACATTCTTCTCGTTGGGGTAATAGGTGATGTCGTGATCCGTACCGTCATAAGTCATATAGAGGTAGTTGGTCAGCTCCGGATGCTCAGAAGCGATGGTGTTGATACGCTTCACAGAGGGAAGGATGCCCAACTTCTTACGCAAATTGCGCACACGAATGTTCTCCTTCTCCATGTTGCCGCTGGGGTTCTCCACGAAACGGGCAATTTGGAAGTCGGAGAAGCCCAGTCGCTTCGCCTCTTTCAAGACATCTGCAGGCAAATCCTCGATCTTCTGATATTGCTTCAAGACAGCCACATAGTCCACGATGTTCTTCAGCTTGTTCAAGAACCAGGAGTTGATCTTCGTCAACTCATAGATGCGCTCCACACTGTAGCCCTGCATCAAAGCCTCCGCCACAGCAAAGATGCGGAGGTCGGTCGGGTTAGCCAACTCCTCATCCAGATTCTCAAAATGGAGGTCGTTGTTACCCACAAAACCGTGCATACCTTGGCCGATCATACGCAGACCTTTCTGCATGATCTCCTCAAAGCTCTTACCAATCGACATGATCTCGCCCACAGACTTCATGCTGGAGCCAATCTGACGGCTCACGCCTACGAACTTGGTCAAGTCCCAACGCGGAATCTTGGCGATGATGTAATCTACCTCGGGTGCTTTATAAGCGGAGTTGGGTGTACCCATCTCGCCGATCTCATCCAAGCCATAACCCAAAGCCAACTTAGCGGCCACGAAAGCCAAAGGATAACCACTGGCCTTAGAAGCCAATGCGGAAGAACGGCTCAAACGGGCATTCACCTCGATCACACGATAGTCGCACGTGTCAGAATTGAAGGCATACTGGATGTTACACTCACCCACAATACCCAAGTGACGGATTGCCTTGATGGAAAGTTCTTGCAACAGCTCCAGCTCTTGGTTGGTCAATGAGCAGGTAGGAGCTACCACGATACTTTCGCCGGTGTGCACACCTAATGGATCCACATTCTCCATGCTCACTACGGTGAAGCAGTGGTCGTTCTTATCGCGAATCACCTCAAACTCGATCTCTTTCCAGCCCTTCAAAGACTCCTCCACGAGGATCTGCGGCGAATAAGCAAATGCGCTCTCCGCCAAGGTGCGCAACTCTGCCTCGTTCTGGCAGATACCGCTACCCATACCGCCTAAGGCGTAAGCCGAACGGATCATGATCGGATAACCGATCTTGTTAGCCGCAGCTACCGCATCCTCCATGCTCTCTACCGCCTGGCTGATCGGAGTCTTCACCTCAATCTCGTTCAGCTTCTTCACGAAGAGGTCACGATCCTCCGTGTACATGATAGCCTCGACGGAGGTACCCAACACCTTCACGCCATATTTCGCCAATGTACCGGAGGTATAAAGCTCCGTACCGCAGTTCAAGGCTGTTTGTCCACCGAACGCCAAGAGGATGCCATCAGGACGCTCCTTCTTGATCACCTCCTCCACGAAGTAGGGCGTGATGGGCAAGAAATAAACCCGATCAGCCACACCCTCGGAGGTCTGGATGGTCGCAATGTTAGGGTTGATCAAGACAGTGCTGATCCCCTCCTCACGCAACGCTTTCAACGCTTGTGAACCTGAATAGTCAAACTCGCCTGCCTGTCCAATTTTCAAGGCACCAGAACCCAAGACGAGGACCTTCTTCATATTGTTTCTTGACATAGTCTCTCTGTTTGTTTAGTAGTTGATTTTTATAGAATGTTATACCGCACTGGCGGCTATATAGCCGCCAGATATGTATTTTTAGTGAAGCTTTGCCAACGCTTCTTTGATCCGTTTGATCGCCTCCTCAATGTTTGCGTCGCTAGTAGCATAGCTCATGCGGATGCACTCCGGCGCACCAAAAGAGGTACCACCTACGCAAGCCACATGGCCTACCTCCAAAAGATACATCGCCAAGTCGTCCGCATTCTGGATTGTCCGCTCACCATCGCTCTTACCATAATAATAGCTGCACTTGGGGAAGAGATAGAAAGCACCCTCCGGCTTGTTCACCTCAAAACCGGGCACCTCTTTCGCCAACCGTACGATCAAGTCACGACGACGCTCAAAAGCCTGACGCATCTCCTCTACAGGAGCCTGTGTGCCGGTATAAGCGGCCTCAGCTGCCTTCTGTGAAACAGAGCAGGGACCAGAGGTGTATTGACCTTGCAACTTGTTCACGGCCTTCACAATCCATTCCGGACCAGCCACGAAACCGATTCTCCAACCGGTCATCGCATAAGCCTTGGAAACACCATTCACAATCACGGTGCGCTCCTTCATGCCCTCAATCGTGGCGATACTGTTGTGCTTGCCGATATAGTTGATGTGCTCATAGATCTCATCCGCGATCACAATCACCTCCGGATGCTTCTTCAACACCTCAGCCAAGCCAGCCAACTCTTCTGCGCTATACACCGATCCTGTCGGGTTAGAAGGAGAGCAAAGGATCAACGCCTTGGTCTTCGGCGTAATAGCAGCCTCCAACTGGGCCGGTGTGATCTTGAAATCCTGCTCAATACCCGCAGAAACGATTACCGGCTTACCCTCTGCCAACTTCACCATCTCCGGATAGCTTACCCAGAAAGGAGCGGGAATGATCACCTCATCACCGGGGTTGACCAACACCAAGATGGTGTTGCAAACAGACTGCTTCGCACCATTCGCACAAGAGATCTGATTGATCGTATAGTCCAATCCATTCTCATTCTTCAGCTTAGCGACAATCGCATTACGCAACGCCGGATAGCCTGCCACGGGTGAATAGCGAGAGAAGTTCTCGTCGATCGCCTGTTTGGCAGCCTCCTTGATGTGATCCGGAGTATTGAAATCCGGCTCACCTACACTCAAATTGATAACATCTACGCCCTGAGCTTTCAATTCGCCGCTCTTTTGGGACATGGCCAGCGTAGCCGAAGGCGACAAACTGGCTAAACGAGCTGAGACTTGTGTCATATCTGTATATTTCTTATTTAATGTTGTGCAAAATATGGCCCATACGCTCCTTCTTGGTCTTCATGTAGAACTCATTGTATGGGTTGGGTTTAATCTCGATAGGTACATTCTCGACCACAGAGAGGCCATACGCCTCCAAGCCGACACGCTTCACGGGGTTGTTGCTGATCAAGCGCATCTTGGTGATCCCCAAATGACGGAGAATCTGTGCGCCCACGCCATAATCACGCTCATCCGCCTGATGGCCTAAGCAGATGTTGGCATCTACAGTGTCCATGCCATCTTCCTGCAACTTATAGGCACGCATCTTGTCCATCAAGCCAATGCCACGCCCCTCCTGATTGAGGTAGATCACGGCTCCTCGTCCCTCTTTCTCGATCATGCGCAAGGCCTCATGCAGCTGATCGCCACAGTCGCAGCGCATAGAGCCAAAGATATCACCCGTCGCACAAGAGGAGTGCACACGCACCAAAACCGGTTCCTCCGTGGTCACGTCGCCCTTGATCAAGGCAATGTGCTCCAAGCCATTGCTCTTCTGGCGGAAAGGAATCAGGCGGAAGTGCCCGTAGAGGGTCGGCATATCCACCTCCTCGCCCTTCTCCACAATCGACTCCTTCTTCAAGCGGTAGGCGATCAGGTCGGCGATAGAAATCAGCTTGATATTGTGCTCGTCAGCCATCTCACGCAGCTCCGGCAAGCGAGCCATTGTGCCATCGTCATTCATAATCTCCATCAATGCGGCGGCAGGGTAGAGGCCCGCCAAACGACACATATCCACGCAAGCCTCCGTATGGCCCGCACGACGCAACACGCCCTTCTCCTGTGCGTAGAGCGGGTTGATATGGCCGGGGCGACCAAAGGTCTCCGGGGTAGAGGCAGGATCAGCCAACGCACGGATCGTAGCCGCGCGATCAGCCGCTGAAACGCCTGTTGAGCAGCCCTCTAACTTATCAATAGTCACCGTGAAGGGGGTACCCAAAACGGAGGTGTTATTCGTCACTTGATGAGGCAGATCCAACTCCTCACAGCGCGAAACCGTGATCGGGGCGCAAAGCACGCCACGTGCGTTTTTCAGCATGAAGTTGATCTTCTCCGGCGTAACTTTCTCAGCGGCGATAATCAAGTCGCCCTCATTCTCGCGATCCTCGTCATCTACCACAATGACAAACTTTCCCTCGCGGAAATCGGCTATAGCCTCTTCAATGGTGTTCAATGTAATCTTGCTCATATTTATTGTTTATTTATTATCGGTGTTATTCCTCAGCAAATGTAGTGAATATATCATATCAATCAGCTCTTTGGCCGTTTTTTGTGCTTGCGAGATGTCGTGCCGCAGCAATTTACGCTGATAGACGGCGATCAGATAGAGTGGGAGGCCCAACGGAAGACACCAGCCAATCACCCGGGCCACCTGCGGCGTGAGCTTAGCGCCCAGTGGATTGACATAGCCACCCACGATCGGGAAATCCATCAATTTATTTAGCAGCAGGATCTGGTCGGAATTGCCCAGCTCCTCCACGACAGCCTCCACACGTCCAGCGAGTTGCTCCGCCCGACTGTCCTTACCTCCTTCACGCCAGTAGCGGAGATAGTTCACCCAACGGCGATGTCCGTGCACATAGGCGCCACAATCACCGGCTAACGTCTGCAAGACAGGCAATAACGCATCATAATCCGGCGCATAGATGATCACCTCCTTCTTCTCTACCTTGCGCCCCTCACGTTTGCCCAGCAGGTTCTTCAAGGCATTGAGGTAGGTATCGGCGTTCATGATCACAGAGTCTTTCGCCGCCTTGTAGGTCAGGAAAGCACCCATCGGGGTAAGAATGGCAGAGCTGAGCCACATGCCTCGCCAAGCCTCCCACACACCGTCGCGCGCCATCTTATAGCCCATGTTATCAATGATATAATAGAAGATAAAGAGGATCACAGAGATCACCACCGGCACACCCAAGCCGCCCTTACGGATAATCGCCCCCAGCGGAGCCCCGATAAAGAAAAACATCAGGCAGGCATAAGCCACGGTGAACTTCTTGTGCCACTCCGTCAGGTGCCGGCGCACCTTATACGCCTCGTCGCCCACCGAGGCCGCCCGGAAGAAGTAGTCGGTCTTCATGTTCTCCAAGCTGTTCTTCGCCCGTTTCAAGGTCGTGGCTTGGCTGCTCTTCTGCATGGCCATAAAGGCGCTGTCAAAATCTAATCGCAGCTCTCCCGCCAAGTTGGGCATAGGGCGCACAGCCACGGTCAGCTCACGCCCCTCCGGAGCCGCGTCGCGCACAGCCTGTGGCACCTCCTGCTCGCCAAACGCGCGCACCGTCCTGAGGTAAGAGCCCTCGTAGATGCTCCGTGCGTTCAACGTCTTGATACTGTCCAGCTTAGTTCCCATAGAGTCGATAGAGGCCTGCAAGTCCTGCAAGTTCTTGCCCATGTATTGATTCTGCAAGAAGCTGTCGTCCGTCCGCTTGAAGTTCGCGTCAAACTCAATCAAGATCTCCTTGGTGTCAAAACTCTCCCGTCGGTAGGGCACGGCCGTCTGATCCTGCCGCCCGTTGTCCTGGTTGCGCAAGTTCTCAAAACTCTCCCCGTTGTAGAGCGAGAGCACCAAGAACAGCTTGTCAGCCGAGGTTTTCAGTCGCCCTGAGTCAGCCACGATCACCCGTGCGTTGTTGAACCCCTCCGAGTAGTCGTAGATCATCAAGTCGTTCAACAGACCTGTTTGGGGATCCTTCTTCTGCACATACACATTCAATCCGGGAATATCCTTATAGAAAGAGCCTTCGGGAATCTCTAATTCAGGCGATTTCTGCCGCATGGAGTAGAGCAGCGTGTAGAGCTTCACCTGCACCACCGGCATGGCGTTATTCTGATAGAAAAACGTGCCTATACTCACCACAATCAAGGTGACAATCAAAGGGCGCATGATGTGTATCAGTGAGATTCCGGCCGATTTCATCGCCAAAAGCTCCAGCCGCTCGCCCAAGTTGCCAAACGTCATCAGCGAGGCCAACAAGACCGCCAAGGGCAGCGCCATAGGCACAAGGCTGAGGGCCGCATACATAAACATCTCCGCCAGCACGGCGATGCCGATCCCCTTTCCCACCATGTCGTCGATATACTTCCAGAGGAACTGCATCAACACGATAAACAGGCAAATGCCGAAGGTCATGAAGAACAACGGCAGGAATGTTTGCAGCATAAAAGTATATAATCGTTTTACTCTCAACATTGCCTATTAGCTATAGCTACTCTACGGATGGGCAAAAGTAGTGTAAAAAACGATAACTACCTTACTGGAGGCTGTAAAACTACCCTAAATGATGCCAAGCGAACGCTTGAGGTCCTCCACTTGCGAGTCCCAAAGATCAATGGAGTCGCTCTTGTCATCCGCCTCTGCGAAATCGGTGATCTCGAGCGCAGTCGTGCCCGTCAGCTCCAGCCGATGCAGCTTGAACTCAAAATAGGCGTTCGGATCCTCCTCGTTGTCCCACCTGAAACGGATATATTGCTCAGGCTCCATCTCCACCACAGTAGCCGCCTGAAGCTCTTTGTTCCAGCGGAAAACATAATGATCCCGCTTGATCCTCACCTCGTCGGCAAACCAAGCGGAGAGCCCGATACCCGTCGTCAACTGATTCCATAGGCTCTTGCGCGACACCTTGTCGAACACATATTCAATGTGAAATTTCTCCTTTCTCATGGCATATCTGACTTAGTTTCGGCGCAAGATAGGAATAATATTTGAAACACAAGTTGTTTTTCGCATGAAATTTCAAATAAAAATCAATTCAGAATGAACCGATTAGTAAAAAGTGCCCAAAATCGCCCGATTTTTATTGCCCAAAAAGTTGTGTAATCCAAAAAATCCATCTACTTTTGCAGCGTCATTCAAAAACAACGATGGCGAGATAGCTCAGCTGGTTAGAGCGCATGATTCATAATCATGAGGTCCCCGGTTCAATCCCGGGTCTCGCTACAACGGCCTTGGTAGTCAACTGATTACCAAGGCTTTTTCTTTTTACCGGGATAGCAAAAAGGATTACAACGACTCTATGCTGTCGCGATAACGGCGTAGCTGCTCCTCGCTGAATGAGGCTTTGGCAGTGTGCAGATCATGGAGCAGGGTCGCCCGATCAGCAGGCAGTGCGCCCGTGAAAGGCACCGGATTACTGACAGTGCGCCCCAGGATGTGCGTAACGCACCGCAGCCGCTCAATCAGGGTAATCATCTCGTCAAGCCGTTCATGCTCAGTGGCCTCCTGATAGGTGCCCTGCTGGATCTCCTGGTAAAGCACGCTCTCAGGGAACAGCGTGAGCGAGAGAAAGCCGATGCTGGCCGGATGCAGCTGATTGAACACCTCCGCCGACCGAATGGCATTCTGCTGACCATTTCCACGCCCGGCCAATCCCACCAGATAGAAGAAATTATAGTGTATATCAGCCGCCTCCAACTTCTGGCATTGCTCCCAATATCCCCCGCCGTGTAGCCCTTATTGACCCTCCCCAGCGTCTCCGTATCGCCACTCTCCACACCAATCGTCAGGTAGTCAAAACCTAAATGACGCAGTTGGCGCAGCTCCTCCACCGACTTGCCCCGGATGTCTGTGATACGGGCGAAGCAGCCAATTGTAGGCCGCCCCTCGCCTACATACTTACGAATGAGCAAGGCAATGTCGATCAGTTTGCTAACCGCCAGCACAAACGGGTTTGCCTCGGTCAAGAATATCCGATGCGCACGGGGTTGATACGCATGAATGACCCGCAAGTCATGCTCGATCTCGCTCAGCGGAGAGAGGCGGAACTTATGCGTGCCATACAGGGTGCAAAACTTACAGCGATGTCAGGTGCAACCAGCGGTGACCTGTAGCAACTGCGATGTGGCTTCATAAGGAGGTCGCCACACAGGGCCGTCAAAATGCAATGTAGGATCCATCTTTATCTCTTTTTTATAGTGAAAGCGCAAAGTAAGTCAGATTTCCCTCATCCGCACCTTGCGAAAACAGCCAAAGCCCCTAACGAAAAGGTAAGTATGGGCGATCACTCGAAAAGTTGGCGTATCTTCGCACCAAAAAAAGAATGAGCAAGAAGCTGAATTACGAATATTGCCGTGCGGCACCCGTATTGGAATGGATGGGGCAGAAATGGGCGTTAGTCACGTTGCTGCGTATGAAAGAGGCGAGCGAAGCAGCTGCCCAAGGCGGGGAAATTCGGTTTAGCGACCTCTTCCGCACCATCCCCCAAATCTCCGAGAAGATGCTCGCCTCTACACTTGACTACCTCGAGCAGGAGGGGTTGGTAAACCGCATCGCCCAAGCTACCTTCCCGCCGCATGTGGCATACAGCCTTACGCCCCTCGCCCATAACTTCCTGCGAGAGATCAGTTACGTCATTGAATGGGGGCAACTCCATTATGAGGAAATCCTACAAGGCCGGAAAGCGCCCCATGTGCGCTAAACGGGATATATATGCCCTTTTTCGGCTGAAATAAATGAAAGCATTGAAACGGGGGGAGAGCGCAGCATGTCCGATTTTTACACTGCCGATCAAGCAAGAATGACTACCTTCGCGTGCAAACCAAATAAGCTATTCATCATGATGAGAGAGATCATCTATATACTGCTGCCGCAATTCGCGGACCACGAGATCCCCTTCCTGTCAGAGGGAATCACAAACGGAGAGATGGGGCCACGCCAGCAACCCGCCTACCGCAACAAGATAGCTGCCGCAAGCCTCGACCCTGTAACCTCCACCAGCGGCTTCCGCATACTGCCTGACTATACGTTCGACACTATGCCCGACGACTATGCCGCCCTCGTGCTGATCGGCGGCTACGGATGGCAAGGCCCAGAGGCCGCCAAGATCGCCCCCATCACCCGCAAAGCCCTCCAAGACGGGAAGATCGTAGGTGCGATCTGCAACGCCGCCTCCTGGATGGCCAGCCAAGGCTTCTTGAATAACGTCAGCCACACGGGCAATGGCTTGGAGCAGCTGAAGCTATGGGGTGGCAGTCGCTATACCAACGAGGCAGGATACCAAAACCAGCAAGCCGTGAGCGATCAACGCATCGTAACAGCCAACGGAACAGGCCATTTGGAATTTGGACGGGAGCTGCTGAAACTGCTGCGAAACGACACCGACGAGCAAATCGAGCGATACTACCACTTCATGAAGCAGGGGCTCGTCTCGCTGCTTTCTCCCAAGCCACGTTTCACCTGCAATACCGTTGGCCTCTTCACGACAGACAACGCAAAGATGGTAGCCTTCTACCGTGATATTTTCGGGTTTCAGACAGCGTGGAAGGGCGAACCAAACGTAGAGATGTACCTCGGAGATATGCGCCTCATCTTCTTCCCCCGCACAGCGTTCGAGGAGATGACTTCTCAACGCTACGGTTATCCCGCAGGGAATAACGGGACAATGGAATTGGCCATAGATGTCCCCACCTTTGCCGATGTGGACAAGGAATATGAGCGAGCCGTGCGTTTAGGTGGTAAGTCCGTTTTCGCCCCGACCACCGAGCCGTGGGGGCAGCGCACCTGCTACATCGCTGATCCAGAGGGTAATCTCATTGAGATCTCCTCCTTCCGCGAGTCATAATAGCCATGCATCCTCATGGATATATCCACCTTGAGAAGAGGGATCACACACTCAGCAGATTCATGAGGCCATGCACTAAGCAGGTGCTGTAGCAATTACCCGTCTTGATGCGCACCCATCCCAGCAAGAGGCCGTAGCAAAGCCCCACCATCACCTTGCTAATCACCGCAAACCAATTCCCCTCGGCTATCGCATTCGCCATATACCCCACGTGCCACACGGCAAACAGCAGGGCGGTGCAGAGGATCAACCTTCGTGGGCTATACCCGACATCCGACAGGCGATTCCACAGATAGCCCCTGAAAATCAACTCCTCATAAAGGGGAATGACCACACTGCCATACAGCGCAACGCCCACTGCAGGCAGTCCCTGCGTGAAATTGGCCGGGGAGAGCAGCAACAGCAGCAGGAAGAGACCCGTGAAAAAGGTATAACGCCGGCTCCAAGGCTGAGGCAAGAAACCAAACCTCCCCCGACGGCCATACCTCGCATAGGCCACGACCACCAGGGTAAGACACATCATGCACACCATCGTAAACAGTTTGTAAACCAGCCTCGTATCCGGCAAAAGAGGCAACAGCAACCACTTCATTCCCCCAAGGGCCAACTGCAATACGCCCATCAACACGAAAGCCTCCGCAAACACATAACTCATCATAACACCATTCGTTTTTGTCCGCTCAAAAAACAAGTTGATTATTGAACGCACCAAACGTGCTTTTAGTGTTCCTCCCGCACAACATGTCCGATTTTTACACCACCCCATACAATAATATAGCTCCGCTCCAACACATAGCGTCATTGGCCGCATCCCTTTTCAGCTGAAATAAATGAAAGCATTGAAATCGCTCCTGAACACCCAGAAAAGCGTGGCGAAAACGTTAAATTTCCAAAACAGCAAGCAAATCCATAGGAATTATACGTAATTTCACGGCATAAAATGTATGGATCATGGAGGTGAACGAGAAATACATCCGATTTGACTGGGCCGTGAAGCGAATGCTTCGCGACAAGGCGAACTTCGCCGTATTAGAGGGGTTGATAACCGTCCTCACGGGCGAGCGGGTGACGATAGCCGAGATTTTGGAGAGCGAGGGCAACCAGGAGAACGCCTCCGACAAGTTTAACCGTGTTGATATCAAGGCGAAAAATGAGTGTGGCGACATCATCATCGTGGAGGTGCAGCTGACCCGCCAGCTATATTACCTGCGTCGCATACTCTACGGTGTTTCTAAGACCATCACGGAGCATATCGGGTTAGGAGAGACATACGAAGAGGTCAAGAAGGTCTATTCCATCAACATCGTCTATTTCGACCTTGGCCAGGGCAGTGACTACCTGTATCATGGTAAGACCGTCTTCACCGGCGTGCATACGGGCGACCTGCTGAAGGTGAACACCCGGGAGAAGGAGGGGATCAAGATGAGGATGCCCACAGACGTATTCCCGGAGTATTATATCGTGCGTGTCAACGAGTTCAACGACGTGGCCCGTACCCCGTTAGAGGAATGGTTGGATTACCTGAAGAACAACCGCATCAAGGACGATACCTGCACGCCGGGCTTGAAGGAGGCCCGCCAACGCCTGCTCTACATGACTATGGCGGATACCGACCGCAAGGCCTATCTCGCTCACATGGACAATCTCCGCGTGCAGAAAGATGTGCTCGACACAGCTAAGTTGGAAGGGCTGACGGAAGGACGAGCTGAAGGTCGTGCGGAGGGTCATGCGGAAGGTTTGGCTGAAGGACGTGCAGAAGGGCTGGCAGAAGGTATAGAGAAAGGTATAGCGAAAGAAAAAATAGCGATCGCTAATAACATGAAGTCCGCGGGGCTTGATGTGCAATCTATCATGCAGTTTACAGGGCTGACACAAGAGCAGATAGATCGGCTATAATTTGCGAAATGAACGATTGAAGGATATGTTTCATGATTTAAAAAACAGCGTTATGATGGAAGAAAAGAATGAGCAATAGGTGATGCGTACCGTCTCTGACGAGGAGTTGCAGCAGGTGAGTGGTGGTGTCGATATTGTGGGCAACGATGAGTGCGAGAAGTACAGGACACAGGAGTCGTGCCTTTCTAAGCAGAAATGTTGTTGGTACACCCGCGAGAAGCGATGTGCTACGAGCCCCCAATACCTTTAATGGCAAAGCGGAGGGGGGCTGGGATCCTCAGTCCTCTCCACTATCTAACCCCCTCGCTACCCCACGCAGGCATTCACACCCAAGGAGGTGCCGATGGCGTTGAGCCATGCGGTGACTACCGCCAGACCTCGGCGAAGTTGTGGCTTAGAATAAAGCAAGCTATGTGCGTTGTTCACGGTTTCCATAATGGTCCTCTTGCGGAGTGGCAGCTCGTCTGGCATGCTTATCGACGCTCCTTTCATGTTGCTTATATGGTGAGCATGACTTCTGCCTTGGAAAGTGTTGAGTCGCAGTGGTAACGTCGCTACTTGGCTGATCTCGTCATAAAAACATAAAAAAGCGGGGTTGCCAATTCACTTCGGCAATCCCGCTCCCATTCTATTGATGCGTCAATTACTCAGCACGCAATGTGAAGCGCTTGAACGCCAAGATCTGCAACTCAGCGTCAGCAGCTTTCATCGCCTCGCGAACCGTCTTCTTCGGATCCATGATGTCCTCCTGGTTCAGCAAGCAAACCTCTTTCAAGAACTTGCTCAAGCGACCCTTGGCGATGTTCTCGATCATCTGCTGCGGCAGGTTAGCAGCCTTCTGCTCAGCCGTAGTTGTCATGATCTCCTTCGCCTTAGCGATGTCCTCAGCCGTGATCCAGCCCTTCGCCATGTTGCTCTCCATGTGATCCTCGCTGTCGAAGTGTGCGGGGTTCAAGCCAGCCTTCTTCAAAGCAGCCTCAACAGCCTTCTGCACCTGCTCAGCCTTGGTCTTCTCGATAGCTACGGCGATCTCCTTCTCCTTAACCTCCTCAGAAACACCTGCCTCGTCGATGGCCAACGGGTTCATAGCGGCGATCTGCATCACTACGTTGTGCGCAGCCTCTTCTGACTCCTTGTTGAAAGCGGCGATCGTGCAGAGTTGGTTCTTGTTCATGTGATTGTAAATTGCGGTGAACGGACCCTCAACTACGTTGTAGCCATCCAGCTCCATCTTCTCACCCGTGATACCGCTGCGATCTGTAACCGCATCCTGTACCGTACCGTTGCCCATCGGCAAAGCCTTCACCTCGTCCAGTGTTTGGCACTTGTTTGCTACGGCAGCGTCGAGGATAGCCTGTGTCAAAGCTACGAAATCAGCGTTCTTCGCAACGAAGTCAGTCTCGCACTTCAAGGCGATGATAGCGGCGAAGCCACCATCCTTCTTTACCAATACGCAACCCTCAGAAGCGTCGCGATCCGAACGCTTAGCGGCGATCGCCTGTCCCTTCTTACGGATAATCTCCATTGCCTTGTCGATGTTGCCCTCAGCCTCGGTCAACGCCTTCTTGCAATCCATCATACCAGCTCCACTCAATTTGCGCAGCTTGGTTATATCAGCTAGTGTAACAGCCATATTCTTTTTCTTTATTTAAAATGTTAATGATCTGATTTGAAAAAAGCGGTATGCCTTCTGGCGGATGACAAAAGCCAAACGTCGAGCAGACATACCGCTGTGTTACATTCAAGAAATTATTCCTCGTCTTTAGCGAACTTACCAGCTACGTTAGCGTTCAAAGCTTCGTCATCCTCTTTCTTTGCACGCTCTTTCTTAACCGGAGCCTTCGCCTTGCGCTCTTTCTTCTGTGCCTCGCCGGCAGCCTCAGCGTCCTGCTTCTCAGCCTTACGCTCTTGCAAACCCTCGTTCATGGCCTCGCAGATCGCGCCCAAGATCACCTCTACAGATTTTGTAGCGTCATCGTTTGCGGGGATCACATAGTCCACGTTGTTGGGGTTAGAGTTCGTATCGACCATCGCGAATACGGGGATACCCAGACGGTTAGCCTCGGCAACAGCGATATGCTCTTTCATCACGTCAACAACGAACAAAGCTGACGGCAGACGGGTCAAATCAACGATAGAGCCCAATGTCTTCTCCAACTTCGCACGCTGGCGAGTGATCTGCAATTTCTCTCTCTTGGAAAGATTATCAAATGTACCCTCCTCAGCCATCTTGTCGATGGTGGTCATCTTCTTGATCGCCTTGCGGATTGTCGGGAAGTTGGTCAACATACCACCCGGCCAACGCTCGATCACGTAAGGCATGCCAACGGAGGTCGCCATGTCGGCTACTACTTGTTTAGCCTGTTTTTTGGTAGCTACGAAAAGCACTTTCTTGCCTTGCTTAGCCAAGTTCTTCAATACCTCAGCAGCTTCATCTACTTTGGCAACTGTTTTATATAAGTCAATGATATGAATACCATTGCGCTCCATGAAGATATAGGGAGCCATAGCGGGGTTCCACTTTCTTTTTAAGTGTCCGAAGTGTACACCTGCCTCTAATAATTGATCAAAATTTACTCTTGACATTGTTTTTTCTTTATTCGTTTACTTTCTTGTTAATTTCAACTATCAGGTAGTCTTCCTGCATGTCAGCATGTAAAAAGAGTCCTAATAATTTAGATACTAAACGCTTCGCTTTACTTGTAAGAGACTCACAAATAACATTAACGCTTACTGAACTGGAATCTCCTACGAGCCTTCGGACGACCCGGTTTCTTACGCTCAACAGCACGGGGATCACGTGTGATGAAGCCCTCTGCGCGCAAGGTTGCCTTATCCTCCGGATTGATCTTTACCAACGCACGAGCGATTGCCAAGCGAGCAGCCTCTGACTGACCCTTGAAACCACCACCATCGAGGTTGATCTTGATATCATATTGCTCAGCTACGTTCAGCTTTGTCAACGGCTGCTTTACGATAAACTGAAGGATTGAAGAGGGGAAGTACTTCTCCAACTCACGCTTGTTGATGGTGATCTTTCCTGTACCCTCGCTTACGAAAACGCGTGCCACTGCGGCCTTACGTCTTCCGATTGCATTTACTACTTCCATCGTGATTATTTATATGAGTTTATATCGATTAACTTAGGTTGCTGCGCCTCGTGCTTGTGCTCGCTGCCTGCGTAAACATACATGTTTCCCAGCAATTTCGCGCCCAGACGGTTCTTGGGCAACATACCCTTAACTACTTTACGGAACAAACGGTCTGCGCCCTTGCCCAAAAGGTCAGCCGGCGTATACGCGATCTGTCCACCGGGATATCCGGTATATCTCAAATAAATACGATCGTTCCACTTGTTACCAGTCAGAACGACTTTCTCTGCATTGATGATAATGACGTTATCACCACAGTCAACGTGCGGAGTGAAATTGGGTTTGTACTTACCACGCAAAAGCTTCGCTACCTTTGCGCAAAGGCGACCTAACGTCTGGCCCTCGGCGTCAACAATGACCCACTCTTTGTTTACAGTTGCCTTGTTTGCAGAAATGGTCTTAAAACTTAAAGTATCCACTGCTTAAAAATTAAATTAATTAATAACTCAAAAAAACCAGCCTCTCCCCGTGCCTCCTCGGACACTATGATTCAGCAACAGGTTAAGTGCTAAACTGTTAGTACAATTTGATAATAATCGGCTTGCAAAGGTACGGCTTTTCTCCGAATTACCAAACAAATCCAACTATTTTTCAAGTTATTATGCGAGCAGTGCCTGCGGTGGGGGCGCTATTTCCGGAAAAAGTAACCGACCGACAGGGTGACGTTGTTCTGATACACCGAGGTCTCTCCCTCGCGCTTGGTGGCACGGCGGTCGATCATGCCGGTGAGGGCATTGAGCTGGAAGAAGAACTTGTTGTATTCCACCGCCATGCCCAGGTTGATGCCGAAGTCGCAAGGCTTCAGGTCTTTCTCCTCCGAGACGCCGAAGTGCAGGTCGGGATTGGTCTCGCGGCTTTTCATCTTGCCGAAGAGCGAGAAGTCAACAGCCGGACCGGCGAATACCGTCAGATAGACATCCGTGAATTTCATCCGGAAAGCCACGTTGATAGGCACTTGCAGGGAGTAATACCAACACTTGTTGTGCAGGGCCATGCCGTTCACGTCTTGGTTGGAATAGTAGGCGCCGCCTTGGTTCATGAAGGCGATCTCCGGACGAAGGTGCCATTTCTTGTTGGCGGTCAGGGGTATCTCAGCCAAGCCGGCCACGCTGAATCCGAAGCGTGCCCCCGACTCCGAGCGGTCGTTCACCTTCTGGATCAAACTGGAATAGGCTCCTCCTACTCGGGCTCCAAAGGCCACTTGCGCTTTAGCCGGTAACACCAAGGCCAAGGCCATCCCTACGAACACAATCAGTCTCTTCATCCTCGATCAATTTTATGTGTGAAATCGGAGCAAAGTTAGCTATTTCGTGGAGAAATGCAAATGGATGGGGTGTTAATTAGCGAATCGCCACCTTGCGCACGGTGTCGGCGATGCGGATGATGTAATAGCCCTTGGCGATGCTGAGCGTATATTCGGCGGTCGGTTGCTTGATCTCGATCTCCTTCACCTTGATGCCGACCACGCTGTAAATCTCTAATTTGCTGCCTACGGGGGCATTATAGACTTGGATGCGATTCTCCGACGAGGTAATCTCTATCGCTTCCGGGTCGGTTTGCTGTGCGACGACATGAGGCCTCACCTCCGGGTCGCGGCTCATTGCGTAAACCGGATGACTTGCCAGTAAGGCAAGCGCTAAAGCGATGATATGCCCTGTCTTCATATACCTATTTGAAAGTGGCACAAATATAGGAAGTTTTTGGCATATCCAAAAAGGATTTACCGCTTTTTCATTTCTGGGACAGCCCTACAGGGTCAGCCGCAGCCCCTCGTTGCCCAAGATCGTGCCGGGGAAAAGGCTGTCGGCCTCCTGCTTCAGCTGATCCAGCTCTTCATAGCGTGCGGAATAATGGCCGATCACTAAGCGCTTCACGTGTGCCTCCTTGGCGATCTGGGCTGCCTGCCGGGCCGTGCTGTGAAACGTCTCTTTGGCGCGGGCGGCGTCGCACTCGGCAAATGTGGCCTCGTGATAGAGCAGATCCACCCCCTCGATGTAGGGAATCAGCGAGGGCCGGAAAGCCGTGTCGGAGCAGTAGGCATACCGTTTGGGCGACGTGGCTGGACGGGTCAGGCGGCTGTTGGGAATCACCTCGCCCTCGGGCGTGACGAAGTCGGCTCCCTCCTTGATATGCTGCATCATAGCCACCGGCACCTGGTAGAAATCGGTCATCTCGCGCAGGATGTGTGGCGCCTTGGGTTTCTCCGCGAAAAGGTAGCCGCAGCAGGGAATGCGATGTTTCAACGGCAGGGAATAGACCTT
>OBLI01000635.1_pt1 | contig 36864 bp, 27 predicted proteins | sample 1519701 | NCBI WGS metagenome assembly OBLI01 (sample SAMEA3663005, study PRJEB22513) | pig gut metagenome | biome: pig gut; feature: pig-associated habitat; material: faeces | place: France | collected 2012 | reverse complement strand
GATATAAAGAAAATTCGTGATTCTCCGTGACCATCCGTGTGATAAAGATAATACGTGATAAAGAAATAAACCGGTGACATTCCGTGTGAAAAGCCGTCAACTCCTGAACTATCCAGAACTCGTAACCTTGTCAACTTGTTAACTATTCGCAAGTCATCAACTTGCGGAACTTAATCATAATAAGAATATGCGTATAGATATCATAACGGTTTTGCCCCAGATGGTCGAGCCATTCATGAACGAGAGCATTGTTGCACGGGCCCAGAAGAAAGGACTCGCCGAAATCCATATCCATAACCTGCGCGATTATACTCTCGACAAGTGGCGTCGTGTTGACGACTATCCCTATGGAGGCTTTGCGGGTATGGTGATGCAGATAGAACCTATCGACCGCTGCATAACCCATCTGCGTGAAGAACGAGACTATGACGAGATCATTTTCACATCGCCTGATGGAGAGCGTTTCACTCAGCATACTGCCAATGACCTCTCTATGATGCAAAATATTATCATCCTCTGCGGACATTACAAAGGCATTGACCAGCGTGTTCGTGACCATCTTGTAACACGTGAGATTTCTGTCGGCGACTATGTCCTAACGGGTGGTGAGCTCCCTGCTGCCATCATCACCGATGCTGTCGTGCGCCTCATACCTGGTGTCATTGGCGACGAGCAGTCAGCCTTCTCCGATTGTTTCCAGGACGATATACTCTCAGCTCCTATCTATACCCGTCCGGCTGAATATAAGGGCTGGCGTGTCCCTGACATTCTTCTTTCTGGACATGAGGCGAAGATAAAGGAATGGGAGATGGAACAGGCTATGGAGCGCACACGACGCCTCCGTCCTGATCTCCTTGGCGAATGACAATATATGCCGGCGGCTACTTTTCATCACATGCCTCGCACATCCCATCTTATGCGCCGGATGGTTTTGGTGGAGGCACTAAATGATTGGGGACTCTTGTAGTTATATACCTTTCCATACATCAATATATATTATGAGAGTCTCAGAACGTTACCATCCTCTCCACCTGATTTTTTTATACTAATCTTAAGCACAAATATACAAAAAAATGGAACTCATAGAAAGATTTCTTAACTATACAAAGCATGACACACAGTCGAGCGAGGAATCGTCGACTGTTCCCAGCGTACCATCAAAACATATTCCTTTCGCACACTATCTTGTTGAAGAACTGAAGTCTGAAGGGCTGTCAGATGTCGAGATGGACACAAACGGATATGTCTATGCCACCCTTCCATCCAATATAGAGAAGGATGTCCCGGTAATTGGCTTCATAGCACATTATGATACATCTCCTGATTGTTCTGGCTGTGATGTCCGTCCCCGTATTGTGGAGCGTTATGATGGGGGTGATATAGTCCTCTCAGAGGGTATTGTCTCTTCCCCGAGCCGTTTCCCAGAACTTCTTGACCATATCGGCGAGGATCTTATTGTCACAGACGGCAGGACTCTCCTTGGAGCAGACGACAAGGCTGGTATTGCAGAGATTGTCCAGGCTATGGTGTGGCTCATGCAGCATCCGGAGATACGTCATGGAAAGATACGTATAGCTTTCAATCCCGATGAGGAGATTGGAATGGGTGCCCGCAATTTTGATGTGCAGAAATTCGGATGCCAATGGGCTTATACCATCGATGGCAGTGATATCGGCAATCTCGAATATGAGAACTTCAACGCAGCCTCAGCCAAGGTTTCTTTCAAGGGTGTCAGCGTACATCCTGGATATGCAAAAGGAAAGATGCTCAATGCCAATCTTCTCGCTTTAGAGTATGCCTCCATGATGCCTGCCGATGAGCGTCCAGAGACAACCGAAGGTTATCAGGGATTCTATCATCTCCTGCATACCACAGCCGATATAGAGCATGCCACGCTCCATTATATCATACGCGACCATGACCGCCAGCGATTCGAGCAGCGCAAGCAGTATATGCAGAGTGTTGCTGACAGCCTCAACGACAAGTATGGCTCCATCGTCTGTGAAGTAGCTGTGACTGACCAGTATTATAACATGAAGGAGAAAATTTCTCCACAGATGCATGTCATAGACATTGTCCTGCGTGCCATGCAGGATGTTGGCGTTACGCCTAAGGTTGAGCCGATACGTGGAGGAACTGATGGCGCACAGTTGTCATTCATGGGTCTGCCGTGTCCAAATATTTTTGCAGGCGGTGTGAATTTCCATGGTCCGTATGAGTTTGTCTCATGCCAGGTTATGGAGAAGGCGATGCAAACCATCGTCAGGATATGCCAGCTGACAGCCCTTAGCTGCTAATAACCAATCCCCCATTCTTCAACCGCAAGTGCTGCCCCGCTATATAGAGAAGTGTATGTAGCTTATGCTGCTCCACATGTCTATGCCCAGCGCTTTTTCCCTTTTATGTCTTTTAATCTATCTCTCCTATAAGGCAGAGGCATCAGGTCTGTTATTATTGTCACAGACTTGTTGCCTCTGCCTTCTTTGTTTTTGCTTTTACTGTCAGGTAGAAAATTATCGGACAGACATGTTTATTTGCCAGAAGAGATGGCTTGTCCATTGATAAAGACCACTATGTCAAGGTCTTTAGAATGTTTAGCTGACTGAAGATTTCAAAAACTTTTTTTGCTTTTCCAATTTTATTTGTATAATAAGTTGAATTTCATACATCGAGCAGCTTGCTTCATACAGTGGAGAGGATATAGTCATGTGTTGAGACAGATAATGTTGTAACTTTGCACCATATCAACATCACTATACCCATAACCACGATATGAGAAAATCTAAGACAGCCACTATCATCTTCATTCTCATGATGCCCTTTATTGTCCCATCTTTCTTTTGGAACTGTCAACCCGACACTTTCCATGTACCTCCGACCAACAAAATACATAACCGCAAGAATGGAGTATACTATTGGAGGACCGTGTTCAACCTCTCAGACAGCGAACGGGATTTCATGAAGAGACAGCGTGTCGAGCGTATGTATCTGCGCATGTTCGATGTGACAGTTGGCGCCTATATGCCTGTCCCCAATGCCTCTCTTTCGTTTGCCACCTCTGTCCCTCACGGTATTGAGGTGGTGCCGACAGTCTTCGTAACAGTAGAGGCGCTTCGGCAGGCTGCCGATTCTCTTATGATTGACATCTTGGCGGAGAGGATAGTGAGACGTGTCTCTGCCATGTGCTCATGGAATGGTATTGATGAATGGCGTGAGATACAACTCGATTGCGACTGGACAAAATCGACACAAATCGCTTTCTATAAACTCTGCAAGGAGGTCAAGCGCAGGGTAGGGAAGAGGCTTGTCAGCAGTACGATACGCCTCCACCAGCTGACATTCGATGCTCCCCCGGTGGACTACGGTGTGCTGATGGTGTATAATACTGATCGATTTAACGACATCAAAACGCGTAACTCTATACTCAATCCTAATACTGTGCGGACATATCTCAAGAAGAAGCTCTATACCAAGATTCCGCTCGATATAGCTTTGCCCATATTCCAGTGGGATATAGTGTTCAGGGATGGGACCTTCGCCCGTATCTCAAAGTCGCATGGAGGAGACTTGACAAGGGGAGATACCGTGAGACACGAGCAGGTTGACATTAGAGACATCGTTTATACACAGAAACTTCTCTATCAGTATCTCAATCTCGAACGCAAGGGATACTCCACAATACTCTATCATCTCGATTCGGTTAATATAAAGACTTATAGCTATGAAGATATCAAGAGTGTTTACAACAATTAGCCTGGTCCTGCTGTCAGCGGAAAGCCTCGCGTGCTATTATTGGACTCCCACACCCGATGACAACGATATATTCCGTATTGTTGAGAATCTTTCGCCTTACAATGATGGCCTTTACCCCTTTAATCAAATTATCGAGGACCGTAGTGTAAGCGAAGATTATTTCCGAGAGGAGAATATAAAGTTATGGAGGATGCAGACAGGAACAAGACTTACTGACGGGGAGATTCGGCGTTTTGTATATAACCTGTCTGCACCTGGGCTTAAGGCTGAAAGGAAAGCCTGTATTGACGGACTTGGCGAGGAGGCTTACCGTTTCCTTCTTTTTGCCAAGCAGTGTGAGGTGAAGCGTGCAGAGATGAATGATCCCTGGTATTATCCAGCAAAAGACGACCCCGTCATTGAATCATTGGAGAATATTGCCGAGAGAGGTATGAAGATACAGACTGGTGACAAATTCCTCAACCGTTACGTCCTACAGTCCCTGCGTGCTCTTATCGCTATCCACAAAGACAGTATGGCCGTTGCCCTGTGGGAAAAGATGAGAGGGCGAATGGATGATAATGTGATAAAGCTGATGGCCGAGCGACACGCTGCGATGGCATATAGGCGCACAGGAAAGATGAGCACGGCGATAGAAATCTATGCGAGGATAGGTGACATAAAATCATTGAACCTGTGCACTGATAACCAACTTCAGATATGGGATGCCATCTATAAGGAAAACCCAAACTCTCCTTTTGTTATCGACCTTATGCAGGATTTGCTGATGATAATAGACCATTGCTCTACAGACGAGGAAAATGATGATAGCAGAGACAAGTGGGCTGGTGATAAGGATTTGGATGAAATGCGTGATATGGCTTTGCGGTTCGCAAGACTTGCTGTTGACGACAAACGGATAACGAACAAGGCAATGTGGTATTACGCTGCGGCCGCTTTGCTCCATGCTGAGGGCGACAATGCTTCTGCCCTCTACTATCTTGACAGGGGGAAAGCTCATTGTAGTCCCAACTCATTTATCAGAAGGTCCATGCGAGTCTTGCGTATGTATATAGAGGCCAAGACCTCTCCGTTGAATCCCACCTATATGTCACGCCTTGCTCACGATATGTCGTGGCTGTCATCTTTGGCGAGAAGACATATCACTCCCAGTCTGAAGAATAAGCTGACTCCGCATGCTATTGTCTACGTTTGGGGTGATGGTGATGTTACAAAGTATACCCCGGGTGTCTACATTACCAACAAGATGTACTGGTCTGATGCCATAAACCGTATTCTTGCCGGAGTCCTGGCGCCACGTCTGTGGAACGAAGGCAAAGAGACGGATGCGATTCTCATGGCCAATATGGGAGAGTTCTGGCTGCTCAAGAATGTTATGGGGCGAGCCCATTCGCCTAACGAGCCAAACCATGATGGATTCACCGACCATACCAATGCCATGACACGCTTGACAGACAAATGTCCTGCAGATGTGCTGGTGGACGTTTATAAGCGCCTCATGCACCCTAAGAGTGCCATGGACAACCTTGTGCGGCTGAACGGTCTGGCTGATAGGAGCTTCTGGTGTGATATGATTGGCACACGGCTCATATCGGAGCATCGTTATCGTGAGGCTGTCATGTGGCTGAGTCGTTCTGATGCCTCGTTCCAGAAAAACTCCACCACGTGGCAGTGGTTTGACCGAGACCCATTCTGCATGAAACTGGGAGATGTCACAGCCAGACGCCATAAGATAAAGCGAACCCCCACATATAAGTTTGATTATGCCAGACGTATGGAACAGCTGCAGCGACAGATGAGATATTCCAAGTCTGCTGACAAACGTGGAGTGGCGATGGTTCTGTACGGAGTGGGGCTTCGCAATCAGTCTGACTGGTGCTGGGCTCTGTCGCGCCATGGCGATTTGTATGACATGCATGACGAGCTCATCGACTATACGGGAAGCAAGGCCATGATTGACAAAGGCCTTTCCACAATAAGGAACAAGGAGTTGAAAGCATTCTATCTCCACGCTCTCACGCGCAACAAGGAAGTAATGGACCTTTGCCCAAACACAAAAATTGCTAAAGATTTAAGGGCTCGTTGTGATGTTTGGCGTGATTACCAGATAAATTAGTAACTTTGCAGATATCCTGATTTCTCTCAATGCAACTGGAATTTATAATAAGCAATGCTACGGATCTTCTCCGTGTCTCTGCTGTCGATATCATGTGCATACAAGCCGATGGCAATTACAGCACCGTCATTATGATTGATGGTGATGAGCGTCTTGTGCTATTCCAGTTGGGTCAGCTTGAGCAGATGCTTAATGAGCAACTTGGAGCCTCCGCTTCCATATTCATACGTATAGGAAGGGGGATTATCATGAACAGGGAATATCTGTATGCCATAAATCTCCCCAAGCAGCTCCTCGTTTTGCGCTCGCCGTCAGGATACAAGCGCACACTGACTGCATCAAAAGAGTCTCTGCGTCAGTTGAAGAAATTGATCGACACTAACATCACCAAAGGAGGTAAGAATGGGTAAGGGCGATATGAAAGAAAATATCTCTGACTTTGAAATCCGTGTTCTCGGTTCTGAAAATGAATGTGCTTCTGTTGATGCTAAGGGGCACTCTTCACAATCGGGTCATATCACACGTCGGGCATTGCTATGGGTGTTTTTCGTGTTGGTGATTGTTGTTGCCACAGCATTATGCACATGGTTATGTCTTCACAATGACGCTAAGCTCTCTGGTGGCGATGCTCCTTCGGGCAATTCCGCTGTTGACACATTGTCTGTCGAGACATTGAGGAATGAAGCCCCTCAAGGCCCTTCCTATGTAATGGTCAGCGATACCATAATCAATGATATCCCTTTACGGATATTGTGTCCTGTAGGAGGACATATGGATCTTTATGTCGGACATGATCTTTCTGCAGAAAAGAATATTCTCCTTGCTGCTCATGCTGCTGATTTACGTGGTGATGATGGTACTCCTGCAGGAGCTTTTGTGTATAATGGAGAACTTCTCTCCAAAGGACATTCAAAATATGGTTTCTGTGCTATTGTTGGTGGCTCCGTGTCCATAGGCCGTCAGATTGAGACCCCTCTCTTCGAACGCGCTATTGAGAAGAACGGGCATTTCTTCCGTCAGTACTCTATCGTGACCAATGGGAAGATGATTTCTATCCCACCTAAGGGAAAAGCTGTGCGCAGGGCTTTGTGCCTGAAAGATAATTCATTATATATCATTGAGAGCGATACGCCTGAGTCTTATCATGATTTCTCTCTTGCGCTTGAAGATCTTGGCGTCTCTGAGGCTCTGGCGCTCGTTGGCGGTGATGCTGCCGTCATGTGGAGGGATGAGAATGGTAAACTATCCCAAAGGGGTAATGTCTTTGGAGATTCATTCCCACTCGAGAACTATATCGTATGGCGCAGGAGATAATTATCCAAGTCTCTTGTCACGATTTCTTCACACGGATAGTCCGGAATATCACGGATTTTCTTTATATCACGAATTTGCGAATTGTCGAATTTTTCTTTATCACACGGATTATCACGGATGACCACGGATGTTTTTCTTTATCCCGAATTATCGAATTTGCGAATTCATGACAAGATATATAAATCCGTGATGCTCCGTGGAACTCCGTGTGAAGATTAATTCGATAATTCGGGACAAAGAAATCTCCGTGTGAAGATTAATTCGATAATTACTTCCCGTTGGTCAGTGGGTCCAAAGGACAAGTCTCGGGAAAAAGAAACATCTTTGAAAATCCTTATGATTGACACACGTCTAACGGTGTGGTGAGTTGAAAAGAAGCTGACGATCACGCCTTAATGCGGGTACAGTCCACTCGTCTGGTATGAATCGCCAATTCTCATTCGGGCGTGGGGCAATAACGCCCAGGCGTTCTATCTCCTGCATGAGATAGAATCTGAAGTCCTTGTCAGAACGTTTTATGATACGGCTTTCTATGCTGTCTCTCGGTATGCCAGCACCTCGTGTTATGAGTTCTCCACCACCGTTAGCCCTGTAGCTATTCATCACTACATTATATTGTCTGTCGAGCGAAAACGGTGTACCGTCGGACATACCGATGATTGAGACCTTCTCCCCATCGGGCTTACTGACATCGACAACATAGTCAATGCCTGCTGCCGAGTCGAAGTTATAGAATGGATGAGCGAATCCTTCACGTTGGTTGTCATTAACAGACAGCGAGTCAAGACGCATGATATGGTCGTCAGGTCCCCGCATGGTGTTCGTCCACAGGTCATATGACATCTCAAGGTGTCTGAGAATCTCACGTCCGGTCATACGCATAGTGTACAAAGTATTCTCAAACCTGTATAATTTGAAAAGATCTGCCACCGTGATATCGCCTCTCTCTATAACTGTATTGAGAGTCAGAGGCGCAGCGATAGACACATCGGCTCCAGTCAACTTCAGCTGCAGGTTATGCATAAGGTCAGTGAATGCTGAGGAGCCAAAGAAGCAGTCGGCAGAACGGAGCGTGGTCTCTGTCCGTCCTATCCTTCGTTGTGACCATGCTGCAACATCATCGGCAGCTGCGGCAAAATGGCTCATATACGCTTCATCGACAGGGATGTTGCGTATATCGGCAATCTCTCCCTTTATGTCACATCCTACAACACGACGACGCTTCTTCTGTATCGTTACGGTCACTTTCGACAGATATTTTGCCTGACTGGCAGAATTGAGCAGCAGTACACTCTTCTGGTCAGGTCCAGTCACACGGGATATATGGCTACGATGGTCATGTCCGAAGAATATGATATCAAAGCCACCCGTCTCACGCGCTATACGCATAACATCATTCTCCTCATAATCCGGAGTGCTTATGCCACCCTTAAGTCCTGAATGGAACAGACCTACTATGATGTCTGGTTTCTCCACAGTCTTGACATACTCTACCCAGTGGCGTGCTGCCTTAAGAGTATTCTCGAAATACATGCCGCTCCATTTCTCCTCTTGCAACCAGTATGGCACAGCTGCTGTCAAAAGTCCTATGACAGCTACTCTGACGCCCTGTCGCTCTATAATCGTATATGGATTAAGATATGGAACTCCTGTATCGCGGCGTATGATATTCGCCCCAAGTGCCGGACATGTAGTCTCCTTGCGGAATTTGTCATACACGTCATGCCCTGTCTCAATATCATGATTGCCCCATGTTATGGCATCATAACGGAGGTAATTAAGGCACGAGGATGCAATATTCTCACGTTCCGGATGAAGATAGTTAAAATAATAGCACAGTGGTTGGCCCTGGAGGATGTCCCCATTATCAAGCAGTATGACACCGTCAGGATTGGCTTTACGGAGACTGTCCACATAATGGGCTACCCTTGACATTCCACCAGATACCGGACGATTGGTCACATGATCAATGGGGAAGAAGCTGCCATGGACATCAGTCGTGGCGACGATGTCTATCCTTATTGTCTTCGGGCGCGACAGGACTGGAATGGATATCATCAGGAGCAGTAATATTGCAGACAACAAATGATTTCTCATTATAACTGGTATCTTTATTTAAGTTTCGCAATTAGTCAACTTGAGAATAGTTGACGAACTGGCAAGTTAACGGGTTCTGGGTAGTTAACGAGTTATTACTCATGCTGCCAGTTAACTCATCAACTTTGTTTACTCGTCAACTTGTTTACTGACAGCATGTTTACTGACATGCAAAACTTGAGGTATCTTTATTAATAAGTAAGTGTATATCGCGGGCGGGAGAACTGTAAGCGCTTTCCTGTCCTCACCCCCCATTGTCTTGCATGGGGTTTCATGTCATGGGATTATGCTGAGATAGAAGATTGCCAACGGGTCACAGAAATGAAACTATTTTGTGGCTTGTCGGCATCACTTGAAGATTACCTTCTTCTTGACAGCCTTCGACTCATTATCAATACGGTTGAGTGCTGTCACGACATAAACTTTCTTGCATTTGCTGGTGTATTCAGGGAGGTCGATGAATGTGTCGGAAGTTATTGCCATGATGTTCGCAGGATTCTCCGTGTCGACCCTCTGTCCTTTGTCAAAGGCATACACGACATAGCGGGTGGGGGTGGATTCCCATGACGAGGCCTTGGGAGCAGTCCAGAAGAGCACCTTCTTGCCGTCTATATCCATGGCCTTGACCTTTTTCACTTTACCCGGTGTCTTCGACGAGATGAATGTCATGCGTGGCTGTAAAGCTGGAGTCTTCCAATAGACCTCGCGCAGCATCTTGCCGTAGTTTCCGATATTGTCGACAGCAGCCTTGGCATACCACAACACAGTCCCATGAACATTCCGCATCTTGCGGTGTAGCGCCATCTTCGGTGCCATCTGGTTTTGATTCGGGTTATTGGGGTCAGGATATTTCGCTGTGCGTTCTATGTCCTCTCCTATGAAGAGGGGACGCTTAGAGCAGTACCTGTTCCACCATGCTATCAGCTCAGCATAGTCAGCTGTGGGGTGGCCTATCTGCCAGTATAGTTGGGGGACACAGTAGTCTATCCAACCGTTATTGACCCACAGTAGTACATCGGCATACAAGTCGTCATAATTCTGCAGTCCCTTTGTCCGCGAACCATTCTGCGGGTCGCTGGCGATGTTACGGTATATGCCGAATGGCGAGATACCAAACTTCACCCAGGGTTTTGTCCGGTGTATGACATCACTGACCTCTTTGACGAACATGCTCACATTATACCGTCTCCAGTCGGCGATATTATTGATGCCGTTATTGTCACGCCGGTAGTCAGCAGCATCCGGAATGGTTTGTCCCGCTGCCGGATAAGGATAGAAGTAATCGTCCATGTGCAGGCCGTCAATATCGTAACGTGATACGATATCCCTGACGACATCACATATATATTGGCGGTTCTCACTGAGCGCGGGGTTTAGAATCATCTGCCCGTCATACGGGAAGACACGCTCGGGATGGCGCATGGTGATATGGCTGGGAGATAACTCACGTGTCGTTTTTGTCTTCGCGCGATATGGGTTTATCCATGCGTGTAGCTCCATGTCACGCTTGTGACACTCCGCAACCATCCATCTGAGAGGGTCCCAATATGGTTCAGGGCGTTGTCCCTGGCGTCCTGTCAGGAAACGGCTCCATGGCTCGAGCTTACTGTCATAGAGCGCATCACACTCCGGACGCACCTGGAAGATGATAGCATTGCAGCCATCGGCTTTCAACACATCAAGCTGGTTTGCAAGGGTCTGCTGCATCCGCTCTGTCGACATGCCGAGGAACTGGCCGTTTACACATTGTATCCATGCACCGCGGAACTCCCTCTTCGCTTGCGAGGAAGCGGCGGAGGGCACGATGAGAGATAATAATAGCATTGTCAGCATGAGAGGCATTCGTTTCTTTCTCATATTATCGTAGATGTTTTTTTAGGTAGCAATATTTTTTTGAATTGGATTTATCCCATAACTGTCCAGTGAGACTTTAGGATAAGTTACGTCAGGTTTATCGGGACAGTAATTATAATATGAAGTATAGATATTGCGGAGAATATCCATTATGCTTCTTCCTCTTGTCTGCTATGGGGGACTATGGCAGGCAAGCTTGTAGAGTGGTACATGGCGCGTGGCGACTCTGTTTGATACGCCTCCTCTCTATCGTGGGGGTACGTAGAGAAAAGTTGAGACATCTGGCACACACCGCCACCTCTCTCACACACAAGATGCCAATATCATACAAGCGGGACAGGCTCTGATGGTGTCTTGCGTTTCAGCACATCGAGCAGGAAGTCCTTTCCTGCAATTATCCCATACTCCCGGAGTTTCTGCTCGACTGTCTTGCGTGCAAGCTCGGGATGGTTATTCTCCTCAGAGAGATGTGCCAGCCATACATGTCTGAGCGACGGTGTGGCATTCTCAGCCAAAGCTATCGCGCAGTCTGTGTTTGAGAGGTGTCCGCTATCGCTTGCTATGCGCCGTTTCAGATGTTCGGGGTAGGGTCCATGGGCGAGGCGTTCCGTCTCGTAATTAGCCTCTATGATGAGATAATTGGCTCTCTGGATATGGAGCTTCATGTCTTCTGTGACATATCCAGCATCTGTGATGAGACAGAACACAACATCGCCATAGCGTATCTCATATCCTACATTGTCAACACTGTCGTGTGGGACATGGAAACATGTCACATCAAGACCACAGACGGAGAACGTCTCCGCATACTCTATCTTGCGCTCATAGCCGGGGCGTATCTTCTTTCGCACGCAACAGTTGTCCTCAATGCCCTTCAGCACTCGGCGGGTGGCATAGACAGGCAGGCAGAGGTCTGACGATAGCGACCCGACTGACTTGACATGGTCGGCGTGGTCATGAGTTATAAGGACTGCTTTAATATGCTCAAGACTAAGTCCGTAATCGGCAAAGCGTTTCTTGAGGGTCCGTAATCCTAATCCGGCATCTATCAATATGCCAGATGTCTCGGTATATAAGAAATAGCAATTCCCGCTACTTCCGCTTCCGAAACAAATGAAGTTCAGCATCTTCTAACTAAAATTTTGGGCAAACCAAGGGTATGGGCTCGCTAATTTATCTATTTATTATTCTGTTTCTGATATGTAGAGGAGCCTGCTTTTTTATACTATTGACAAAAAGCAGGGAGAATCACGCCGTGGCCTGCGGATTCATATCATCGCCGGCGAACGAGAGGGGGAGCAGGTCAGAGGCGCTGTCGATGGCCAGCACAGTATCCTCGCCATAAAGCAAGACTTTCATACTCCGTTTGTAACGTTGCTCTATCTCTATCATGACTTGGCGGCATGCACCACATGGGGTGACTGGCTTGCGGGTGAGGCACCCGTTGATATCACGCGCTGCTATAGCTATCGCCGTGATGTGGAGGTCCGGATGCTGTGCCTGTGCTGAGAAGATGGCCGTCCGCTCGGCACAAAGTCCTGACGGATAGGCGGCATTCTCCTGGTTGGCTCCTGTCATGAGGCTGCCATCAGAGAGGCGGACGCATGCCCCGACGCTGAAATGGGAATATGGGGAGTAGGCGTTCGCTGTCGACATTATTGCCTGCTCAACAAGCTCTCTGTCTGAACGCTCCAGCTCGTCGAGAGAGAAGGCAGTTATATGGGTCACAAGTTCGATATTCTTCATACGGCATAATGATTGAGAGTGGATTATTATCCACAGATGTGGAGAGAGAGATTTTTTTGGAGGGCGATTACCATTGTCTACCCCCCTATGAGCTTGAACATAGAGGCGGGGAGGGGTAGAGAGAGTTCACTCTTCCCTAATGGCCTCATAGCACCCCATATCGGGCTTGCTGTCGCGTTGTGTCCCATTGCGGTCGTCAGAGGGCGAGGTGGATGGGTCTGCCGCATCGATGGCCAATGATGACATGGAAAGAGAGAAATCGTACTGCAACAGGTCCGTATCGACCTTCATGAAGTTCTTCCATCCTGCAATGACAGTGTCCTCGACATCCTCCCATATTATGCGCTTGAAGCATGTGGTGTCCGAGGGGGTTGGTGTACGCAGCATACAGTGTGAGAAACGGTACGGCTTGGCCACTGTATCCGCCAGATAAGCCATAATGACATCGTCAGCATAACCTGTTATGATGGAATTGGCTACATCAAGACGGCGGAGTGTCCTCTTCGCTGTGTCTATGGTGTCAGTGAATGTCAAGGCATCGCCCCTGTTGGCATCAAAGGGATAGAACTGAGCCAGTGTACAGCCGTTGACACTGATATCTCCACCAGCTATATAGAGGCATGAGCCGAGACAGTTTGAGACGACGCTGTTAGTGATTGTGAGGCGGCTGTTATCGGCATAGAGCCCATGGCCCTTGTTGTTATGGACAGATGAGTGATGCATAGTGAGCTTTGTCCTGTCGATATCTGACGAGTCACATACGACAGCATCGCAGGCACCATGGAGGTCTGTATAGCTTATGACATTGTCGTAGCTGCTCTCACGGAATACAATCCCGCCCCATTGTCCACTGACACCATCATACGGGAGATAATCGAACATGTGGTCAAGCCTGTCGCCTCTCAGCACTACCTCGTTGCCGGGCTCACCGAGACACTTCAAGGAGCCTGAGACGATTATCCTCGCCCCAGAATGCATATACAGTGTCTTGCCGGCAGGAATGGCGAGAGTGGCTCCCTCATCGACGAGGATGTCTCCATGGACAACGGTGGGTTTAGATGAGTTCAAGACGGTATCTCTGCTGACTCTTATGCCGTTCACTATATCGGCATCCCAAGACCACACCTCCAGCTCCACCTCCTGGACCGTACCGCTCTCAAGGGTGAACACAAGCTTGTCGCTGACCTTCTGCGGACGGTCGAACCCATTATATGGTGTCGTGGCCTCAACATAGACACGCAAGCTATCGCCACCCAATATCTCCTCGTCTGACAGCTGCCACCCCTGAGTCTCTCCGAGGTATATGCCATTAACATTGACGCGGAACCCTGTCTGGTTGCCTCTGTCGAGACGTACCGTCCGACAGCGGACGGCCTTCTGGTTATTATTGTAGACCCAAAATGTCCGTGTTGACGACGGCACTCTCGAGAACACTGTGTCGAGGCGTATGGTATCGGCAGAGAACTCAAGCCTGTCTGTAGGCGATGTAGTGAATGTCTCGTCGTCCATACACGATGACATGGCTATCGACAAGACGGCTATTATGGTGTATACGAGAAGTGGGGGTCTCATCACGATTTTTTTCATTTTCCGTTTTTCATTAGTCATGTTTATGGCGGGTATCTACCCATCTACCCTATATCTGATGATTATGCCAAGGGGAGAGGAGGATCGTTGCCGCTCATATTAGAACAGGGAGAGGACATTGAATATTTACAGGCGGGGGAGCCATGCTGTCCTTCTCTACTGTATATAACGCACGACAATGGCCTTTATTGTGTCTCCACTAATTTTGTATCTTTCATGTATTCTGTGCCCCACAAGCCAGAGGATATCTCCGCCCGCATCTACCAGGCATAGCTGGCGTCGTTTTGCTATTATGCTCATCTTCCTGTCGGTCAGGAAGTCGCTGACGAGCTTGCTCCCTCTCATACCCAACGGTATGAACCTGTCGTCGCGCATGACTCTTCTCAAGGTCAGGGGGAACCTCACCCTCGAGGCATCGAGCGATGCCACCATGGGGTCGGTCTCTGGACGGAACCTTCCTTCAACCTCAACCGCCCGTATATCTATCCTTGCATCGCCGTCAACCACATAACAGCCCTCCATGGGCAGCGTCATCTCCGTGAACGTATCCTTGCGCCTCGCAATGTCTATATAGCCCCTGTCTATCGCGGCTATGTACTCCATAGACATCCACTGCCTCCCTGTCTGTCCGTTTATATTCTCATAAATCTGTTTTACCATGGCTGGCCTGAATCCATAGTCTCTCAGTATCCCGTAGAGGATATACTCAGGCGAGGCGGTCTCCATAAGTCGGCCGATGGATATACGTGTGCCCCATGTCCTCTCCTCTACTATCCGCGCTCTCACCATCCCGAGAGCCTCGTCTATCAGAGGTATGGCGCCGAGAATATTGGCCGCCGATGAGGCGATACTCTCTGTAACGGACGGATTCAGCTTACGCAACAGGGGGATGACCTCGAGCCTGATTACATTGCGCTTCACATCGGCCACAAGATTAGAGCTGTCAGTGACATACTGCTGTCCGAGCGTGTCGAGATATGCAGTTATCTCATCTCTACTGACGCAGAGCAGCGGACGGCATACCCGGCCATTCCTTGGCTTTATGCCAGCCATGCCATTTAGCCCTGTTCCACGGACAAGATTCATGAGGACGGTCTCGGCACAGTCGTCCTTATGGTGGGCGACACAGACGGTCTCGGCGCCGATATCGTCCATGAGTCTGCCAAAGTATGCGTATCTCAATTCTCTCGCTCCCATCTCTACGCTGACATGGTGGAGGGAACAGTATGTCTTGGTATCAAAATGTGCTATATGGAGAGGGATGTCCATAGACGATGTAAGGATCTTGCAGAAGTTCTCGTCACGGTCGCTCTCATCGCCACGTAGATGGAAATTGCAATGAGCGGCCTCCACATGATACCCAAGTTCATGCATGACTCTCAGCAATGCGACACTGTCAGCACCTCCCGACAGGGCGACAAGATGTTTCTTGTCCTTGTCGAGGCATATGTGTCTCTCAATATATCTGGCAATGCGTTCAATGAAAGAATTGCTCACAATGATTATCGTCTCTTTTTAATCTTTAAGTTTTTGTGAATTTTCCTCCAAGTCCTCTGTTGCTGCACAGGTAAGGAGCATTCGCATACATGACGAGGGTCTCACCCCCTAAGACTCATCGCTCAGGGACTCTCAGCGCCGCTCTGTACGTGATAAGAATTCCTCAGCCCTCTCGAAGTCATGCGGAGTGTCTATACCTATGGTCTCCATATCTGTAAGCCCAACCTTTATGCGGTAACCATGCTCCAGCCATCTTAGTTGCTCGAGGCTCTCGGCTTTCTCTAAAGGCGACTGTCGTATCTGGGTTATCTGCCTGAGCACTTCTCTTCTGTATGCATAAAGGCCGATGTGTTTCAGATATGGGAATTCACGGCCCCAAGCCTCTCTCTCCACCCCTCTGCAATAGGGTATCACTGAGCGTGAGAAATATATGGCGTATCCGCTTATGGAGACAGCTATCTTAGGGGAATTTGGATTCTCTATGGCCTCAATGTCGTCGCCAAATGGTTTGCCAAGTGTCGCTATCTGTGTGGCATGGTCGTCAAAACAACTCATGACGGTCTTTATTTGCTGTGGATGGATGAACGGCTCGTCGCCCTGGATATTGATGACGACATCCCATGTTTGGCCTGTCTCGGCGCTCACCTTCGTCACTGCCTCCTCGACGCGGTCTGTCCCGCTCCTGTGTTCTGTTGATGTCATCACGGCTTTTCCCCCAAAAGAGACTACCGTCTCATATATACGGCTGTCATCTGTGGCTACATAGACATCATCAATCATCTTCTTTGCCTGACAGTAGACACGCTCGATGACAGTCTTACCACATAACATGGCAAGAGGTTTGCCCGGGAATCGCGTCGATGCATAACGGGCTGGTATTATTCCGATAAATCTCATTGAATCTAAATATTATTCTTTTATTATGTACGAGAACTGGGCGCATAGCATCTACCATATCACTGGGAAATACAACACCAAGGAAAACGGAGATACTTCTTATTATTCTTCTTGCCTGTACGGGTTGCAAAATTACGAAAAAAAATCAGAACCGGGAATATCTGACATCAAGAAAAAAGATATGCCAATAGTGAAAAAATATAAAATTTAAGCATTCAGGAAAGAAGAATTGGCAGAAAATATCTATCTTTGTAGGACAAGAAATAGCACATAGAACGAAAAAATTGAAAAAACCTGTGAGACACATCATATCTTTATTCATACTTTTATCATTACCCCTGCTCTCATCCGCCCAAAAAATCACTCTCGGCTCCTGCATCCTAAAGGATGGGGGACAATATCAGGGTGAGATGGTTGCAGGCAAGGCTCATGGAAAAGGCAAGGCAACATATAATAACGGCGACATGTATGAGGGAGAATACGCCAAGGGCCGCCGTCATGGGTATGGAGTATACACTTTTGCAGATGGCGAGAAATACGAGGGTTCATGGTTTCAGGACCAGCAACACGGCAAAGGCACATACTGGTTCATGAACAACAACAAATATGTCGGGCTATGGTTCAGAGACTATCAGCAGGGACATGGTATCATGTACTATTATAATGGAGATATATACGATGGAGAATGGTACCAGGACAAGCGTCAGGGAAAGGGTAAGTACACCTTCGCGACAGGAGCTTACTACGATGGCGAATGGAAAAATGACATGAAGAACGGCTATGGGAAATATTATTGGGGCGACGGCTCATATTATGAGGGGCAATGGCTCCAGAACCAACGTTCAGGCAAAGGGACATACCGTTATGCCGATGGTGACGTATATACTGGGCAATGGGCTGAGGACATACAGAATGGCAAAGGCACATACAGGTACGCTAACAAGGATGTCTATGAGGGGACTTATCTGCAGGGCGAGCGGCATGGCATGGGAGTCTTCAGATATGCAAACGGAGACGTATACAACGGACATTTCGTGAATGGAGAGAAAGATGGACAGGGAACACTGACATGGCGCAATGGCGATTCCTATACAGGCCAATGGAAAAACGACAAATATAACGGAAATGGCGTGTTGAGGAAAAAAGATGGCAGCACATTCAGCGGATCATTCAAGAATGGAAAGATGGATGGGCAGATGATCATACACTTCTCTAACGGCACAAAATTCAAAGGTATGTACAAGAATGGACGTGCCAACGGAAAAGCAATAGAGGAGGACAAGGACGGTGTGAGATTTGAAGGAACATATCTCAACGGAGAACGTGACGGAGATTATGTACTGAAAGACCGCAACGGACAAGTGACTGAGAGGGGAACATACAGGAAAGGCATGAGGAATAAACGATAAGAAATTCCACTCATCTGGATGTCAAGGGTTGGGAGAAGCACTCGTGTCAGAACATAATAACGGAAAACGAGATTATCCCCCTGCTGCATAAATGGAAATTTCAAATAATGTTCTTCTCGATGGCCAATACCACTCCGTCCCCAGAGATACACCAAGAAGTCTTGGCGTACAAGTAGAATTTTCAAAAATAACAAAAGATATATATTAATAAAAATACATCAAACTATGATTATAGACAAATTGGAGAACCTGGGATGCTATGAGCATCTCAACCCATACTTCCCGAAAATAATGTCTTTCCTGAAAGAGAACGACCTCACCAAAATGGAGAACGGGAAGCATCTGATTGACGGCACAGACTGTTTCGTGAACATTATGGACACAAAAGGCAAGACAAGAGAAGAGGCTGTCATGGAAACCCATATCAACATGCTCGACATACAGATTCCACTCGATGCTGACGAGATATACGGATATACACCGACTGCCGGCCTACCCGACGCGCCATATAACGCAGAGAAGGATGTGACAAAATATCCAGGAGTACAGGGTGAGAGCTTTGTCGTATGTCATCCGGGAATGATGGCAATCTTCCTGCCACAAGACGGACATCAGCCATGCATCGGAACAGCAGCGAATATCCATAAGGCAGTCATAAAGGTTCGTGTATGACAATTTGCTTCACGTCATATATTGCAGTAAATATTATCCCAAACAATTAAGGTGGGGTATACATCATTTTCCCTTAGGAAAGTGAATCAAAATGGATACGGAACCTTTTTTCATGATATTGTCCCATTACCCCCATACGACCAGGGGCTCTGAGGACAAATCTCCCGAGCTTAGCTCACCTACCCGTAGGCTTTGAATCACCGACCTGAGGTAATGTGATTTACCGAACACACCTGATAAACATAGGACATTTAAACCCAGCTAATTCCATGACAGTCAAGAAAACAAATGCGACAACCTGCAAGCAAAAGCAGGCAAAGGCGAAAGCGCCAAAAAAGCCAGCTGCACCAAAGCATATAGGCCTTGTCAAGAACGACAGATGGCTTGAGCCATACGAGGATGCTATACGTGGACGTCATGACCATGCCGTGTGGATGATCGACGAGCTGACAGCAAGAGGGAAGAAAACACTCTCAGAATTTGCCTCCGGACACCTATATTTTGGACTCCACCGCACAGCAAGAGGCGGATGGGTCTTCCGCGAGTGGGCTCCCAATGCCACAGAAATATACCTTATAGGCGACTTCAATAACTGGAAAGAGGACGAGCGGTATGCACTCAAGCGCATATCTGACAGTGGGAACTGGGAACTGAAGTTGCCAAAAACAGCTCTCCACCATGGAGACCTGTACAAGATGAAAGTGAAATGGACAGGAGGTGAGGGAGAGCGTATACCAGCTTATGCACGCCGCGTAATACAGGACGAGGTCACAAAAATCTTCTCTGCCCAAGTATGGGCTCCAGCCGAAGAGTACGTATGGAAGAAGAAAACTTTCCGCCCACAGAAAAATCCGCTGTTCATCTACGAGTGCCATATCGGTATGGCACAGGACGCTGAGCGTGTGGGCACATACACCGAATTCAAGGACAATATCCTCCCTCGCATCGTCGAGGACGGATATAACTGCATACAGGTGATGGCTATACAGGAGCATCCTTATTACGGCTCGTTCGGCTACCATGTATCAAACTTTTTCGCCCCGTCATCACGTTTCGGCACTCCAGAAGAGTTGAAGGCTCTCATTGACGCTGCACACGAGCAGGGTGTAGCTGTGATTATGGACCTTGTCCACTCTCATGCTGTAAAGAATGAGATAGAAGGCCTTGGGAATCTTGCCGGCGACCCTAACCAGTATTTCTATCCCGGCGCACGACGTGAGCACAACCAATGGGACTCACTTTGCTTTGACTATGGCAAAGGCGACGTCATGCACTTCCTGCTCTCCAACTGCCGCTATTGGCTTGAGGAGTTCAAGTTCGACGGATTCCGGTTCGACGGTGTCACATCGATGCTATATTATAACCATGGCCTCGGACAGGATTTCGGCGGATATGGTGACTATTTCAACGGCGCGCAGGATGATAACGCCATATGCTATCTCGCCCTCGCCAACAAACTTATCCATGAGGTGAACAAGAACGCCATAACCATTGCAGAGGAAATGTCGGGCATGCCGGGACTCGCAGCGAGATTCGAGGATGGAGGACTGGGATTCGACTATCGTCTCGCAATGGGTATCCCTGACTATTGGATAAAGATGATCAAGGAGAAGAGAGATGAGGACTGGGGAGTCTTTGATATCTTCTGGAAAATGACAGACAGACGTAAGGACGAGAAAACAATATCATACGTCGAATCGCACGACCAGGCGCTTGTAGGAGACAAAACCGTCATCTTCCGTCTTATAGATGCCGATATGTACTGGCATTTCAAGAAAGGCGACGAGAACGATGTTGCCCACCGTGGCATAGCGCTACACAAGATGATACGCCTTGTGACATGTGCCACAATCAACGGCGGATACCTGAACTTCATGGGTAACGAGTTCGGACACCCAGAATGGATAGACTTCCCACGCGAAGGCAACGGGTGGAGCCATAAATACGCACGCCGACAGTGGAACCTTGTCGACAACCATGAACTGTGCTACCACTATCTTGGAGATTTTGACAAGGACATGCTCTCTGTCCTCAAGTCAGTCAAGGCATTCAACAACACTCCAGTACAGGAGATATGGCATAACGACAGCGACCAGGTGCTGTGTTTCTCTCGTGGAGAACTGATATTCGTATTCAACTTCAACCCAACACGCTCATTCACAGACTACGGATTCCTCGTCCCTACAGGATCATACTCTGTCGTCCTTGACTCAGACAATCCTGCTTATGGAGGCAACGGACTGAACGATGACACAATAACCCATCTGACAAACTACGATGGAGCATACGTCGGAGAGCGTAAGGAATGGCTGAAACTTTATCTCCCCGCACGCACAGCACTCGTACTGAAGAAGAACTGACCGTCATTCTCTCCTCCTGACATGCAGGGACAACAGAAAAAGCAAATAAACAATATGTGAATAGAGGGGACAAGGCATCAACAGAGTATACTCATGACGATGCCTTGTCCCTCATGTGTTTACATCACAATGCTCCATAATCCCTGTCCGAACGTTAATCTGGAGATTCAACCGTCTACACATAGCCTCAATCCCCGAGCTTCGCTCGCACTCCAAGTACCCTTTGTCTGCTACATGAATAGATTCCTCCCCCTCTCTCCTTGCCTCCGGATTTGTTTTGCTGGCTGCAAGGCAATATGAGCATACCACGCCCCCGGTCATCCCCAATCTGCGACATTCTCCCCCACCCACTTTAACCACCTCTTCATGGTGAACACCCCTATCCATATATACGAAACGCCATAAAACAATAAACTCACCATATGCGCAAGAAACAGAATACGACACCACTTCCTGTCATGCTTGTCTGTGCAGCTGTCTTTTATATTTTCACATTCCTCCTTATATATATATACCAGACAGCTACCCTGACTTTCGCCCAGCATGTGCTTTCTGGTGGAGTGACATTCTACCACCCTTTTGTCAGCACGTTGCTCATCTGTGTCATGTGCTGCATAATACAGCAGCTGATGCATCACGCCACATCACTCCGCCCTGAGCTCCATGTTATCACCTATGCCCCATCGTTCCTTGTCCTTGCCGTTATGACAGCTATCAACCAGGACCCCTCAGGAGGCATCACAATGCGCTCATGGGTCAGCTGGTTTCCATTCGCCGTCATAATAATACTATTCCTCATAATAAAAGTTCAAGGCAGTCTGATCACACCACCACAGCAGAAGACAGGATTTGCGACATCACGCACACTGAGCACAAACATCATCATCATGACTCTCATGATGGTGATCACAGCCAATGCCGCAAATGGCGACGAGCTACTCCACCGACGGGTGAGAGCAGAGCGTATGATGCTCCACAGCAAGTATAACGACGTTGTGGTGGCAGAGCGCTCTAACTCTCTCTACAATACATTCCCGTCTGATTTCCCAGAAGGTGAGGTGCCATATCTTTCAACAGACACTACTCTGACTTTAATGCGGTTCATAGCCCTCGACAAAAGGCATCTGCTTGCAGACAGCCTGTTCACACAGCCCGTGGCAGCTTCTTCCGCCTCTCTCTTGAAGATGCAGGGTGTCCACCCTCTACTCTTCAAACAGAGTTTCCTGAGTCGTTCCAAATCATCAGACTATATCCTCTGCTCCATGCTCGCCGACTGTGACCTTGATGCTTTCGCCAGGAAATTCAGCACCTTATACCCCGACTCCATACCGTACGACTCCATACCACGCCACTACCGTGAGGCCGTCGTCATATACTGCCATACACGCTCAAACCCCATCATACAGCAGCGCGACTCGGTCATAGAGGCTGACTACCGCGACATGCGCAGTATGATACGCTCCACACCTGACAAGGCAAAGCGTAAGCACACATTATGGACATACTACCGTAACACATACTGGTATTACTATCTCTCACATCAAGAGGAACATTTTCGGTAAGCCAAATGAGCAGAGACCAAGCTTGCTTGGGCTATGCCATGGCGAGAAAACGTCTGTATTTATACGAACATTTTCGGTAAGCCATAAGACCAAAGAGAGCTTGCTCACTTTGGCTTGGCGAGAAAACGCATTTTTATGAAGTATGACACGCACTCCTCTTCCAAAACACACATCCCCCCACCCCACTCCACTAAACTTCATATGCAAGAACAAAAACCCTAACAACACCACTATGAGAAAGACAATCATCATCCTGCTCGTCATGTTATCCTCTATGATACATGCCGAGAACTACCCCTATCGCTCTGACTTTCTATGGGTCACTGTCCCTGACCATGCTGACTGGCTATACCGCTGCGGAGAGTCGGCCACAATAGTCATACAGCTGTACAAATACGGCATACCACGCGATGCCTCCATATCATGGACCCTTGCCGACGATATGCTGCCACCTGACCGCAAGGGCACTCTGACCATGCGCAACGGCAGGGCGAAGCTCAATATCGGCACAAGCAAGAAACCTGGTTTCAGAGATCTCGTCTTGACAACTACAATAGACGGCACAGTAACAACACACCATGTTAAAGTGGGATTCTCTGTCGACAAGATACGTCCGTACACTGAGGAACCAGCAGATTTCATGCAGTTCTGGGCAGATAACCCAGAAACAGCCAACAGAGATGTGGAGTTCACAGTCGAGACAGCGCCAGAATTTTCCACAGACAGAATCCAGTGTCAGCTACTGAAGATAAAGACTGACAAGACACACTATGTCTATGCCTATCTCACTTTCCCACGTGACGCCAAGCCCGCATCATGCCCCGCAGTCATCTGCCCCCCAGGAGCTGGTATAAAGACCATTAAGGAGCCACTGCGCCACAGATACTACGCTGAGAACGGTTTCATGCGTATAGAGATGGAGATACATGGCCTTGACCCACGTACACCCGAGACAACATTCAAGGAGATACAGAGCGCTTTCGCCGCACGCGGCAACAACTATCTTGAGAATGGCCTTGACAACCGCGACAACTATTATATGCGCCATGTCTATCTCGCCCTCCGCTCTGTGGCGCGCTATGCCATGTCCAACCCTCTTTGGGACGGCCGCAACCTCATCTTCCAGGGCGGGTCACAGGGTGGAGCTCTCGCCCTCATCGGCGCTGCCCTCGTCCCAGAGACGACAGCAGCAGTCGCCAACCACCCCGCTCTCTCTGACATGGCAGCATACAGCATGGAAGGGCGCACAGGAGGCTACCCCCACTTCAACCGTACACCGGGCATGATGACACCAGAGAAGCTAAAAGTCATGGCATACTATGATGTCGTCAACTTCTCACGCCATATTTCGTGCCCAACACTCATAACATGGGGATATAACGACAACACATGTCCGCCGACAACATCCTATGCAGTCTTCAACACACTGTCATGCCCGAAGGAGACCCTGCTGACACCTATCAACGAGCACTGGACATCAGATGCCACAGAGCGGTATCTTATGGAATGGATAAAGCAACACCTGAAATGATATAAGACTTGGAAAAGAGAAAACCCTCATGAGGTCATGGGGTAGCAAATGATAGAAACAATCTACCAAACCTCTAGAAATCATAATTACCCATAATATACATCACAGCGGCTGCCCACTCATAAAAGAGCGGACAGCCGCTGTGATGCTTTTGTTATACTCCAAACGGCAAAAGATATTTTTCCTCAAGCCAAACTAACTACCGGTGAGGCGATGGGCGACGCATTTCTATCGCTCACGTCTCTATTAGGATGACGCTGGCAAAACGGAGGTGCGGCATATGCTGGAACGGGGAAGAGGACAGCAGAAAGGACAATAGGGCTGTATCGTCACTTCAGGACATAAAGAGCGCGCCTGAGCGACTTGTCGCTGCTGTCAGGACCTATCATGATGTCAAACTCGCCGGGCTCTGTCACACGGTTTCCCTCAGAGTCGTAGAAAGAGAGCATATCGGGAGTGATAGTGAAGGATATCTGGCGGCTCTCTCCTGGTTTGAGCGTTATGCGCTGGAATCCCTTCAGCTCCTTGACGGGGCGTGCTATCGAGGCCATACGGTCATGGATGTAGAGCTGCACAACTTCTGCAGCCTCACGCCTGCCGGTGTTAGTGACTGTCAGCGTGGCCTTGTCTCCAACAATGTTTATGTCTGTATAGGAGAATGTGGTGTATGTCAGTCCATAGCCGAATGGATACAGGGGGTCATTGCGGATATCAAGATAGTTGCTGCAAAATTTCTTGTACTCCTTCTCACCCTCAGCGACAGGACGCCCTGTGTTGAGATGATTGTAGTAGAGCGGTATCTGCCCCTCATGCCTTGGCATAGTCATCACGAGACGTCCAGATGGGCTCTTGTCGCCAAAGAGGACATCGGCAATGGCATCACCGAGCTCAGACCCTCCGAACCATACATTCATGATGGCGGGGACATGGGCTGCCTCCCATGCCATGACCGTGGGGCGTCCGGAGAAATTGAGGAGGACAACGGGCTTGCCCGTCGCTACGAGGTCTTGCAACAGTGACATCTGGACATCGGGGAGGGAGATGCTGGCACGGCTTGAACTCTCTCCACTCATCTCGGCCATCTCGCCCATAGCGCAGACTATGACATCTGCCTCGCGTGCTATCTCGAGCGCTCTCTCCCGTTCCTTTGCGTCATCGACGCGTGGTATAGGCCGCCCGAATGTCGAGGCTTTCTGTAGAGCCTCGTCGCTACAGATGTTGCAGCCTTGTGAATAGAGAAGGGTGGCCTTGGAGCCTATGGAGCGTGAGAGTGACTCTCGCAGTGTTGAGTAGAGCTCTGGCTTGTCGCCTGTCGACCAGCATCCGACAAGATTGTTACGTGTGTCGGCGAGAGGGCCTATGAGGGCTATGACGCCTTTTTTCTGCAGCGGAAGGATGTCACCCTCGTTCTTGAGCAAGACAAATGTCTCTGCTGCCATATCGCGTGCAGCACGGCGGTGTGCGTCGTTGTATATATCTGTCTTCAGACGCTTTGGGTCGCAGAAGCGGTAAGGGTCGGCGAAGAGTCCCAAGGTGTACTTAGCCTCAAGGACACGGCGGCATGCCTTATCTATATCAGCCTCAAGGATGCGTCCCTGGAGCAGGAGACTCTCGAGATTCTTCACAAACGCCTCAGAACACATGTCCATGTCTGTTCCGGCCTTCAGCGCGAGAGCCGATGTTGTGGCCTGGTCGCCGATACCATGGACGACAGCTTCATTTATGGAGCCGTAGTCTGTGACAACGAATCCATCATATTTCCACTCATCACGCAGCAGATGTGTGAGGAGCCAGTGGTTGCATGTGGCCGGTATGCCGTCGACAACATTGAACGATGACATGAAAGAGCCTGCTCCCGCTGCAGCTGCAGCCTTATACGGTTCGAGATACTGGTTGAACATGCGCAGGCGGCTCATATCGACAGTGTTATAGTCACGCCCTGCCTCTGCAGCCCCATAGAGGGCGAAATGCTTCACACAGGCCATGACATTCTCCTTGGAGTAGTCGCCCTGATATCCTTCTACCATAGCCTCGGCTATCCGGCTTCCGAGCCATGGGTCTTCTCCTGAGCCCTCGGCAACACGTCCCCAGCGTGGGTCGATGGTGATATCGACCATGGGGCTGTATGTCCATGCTATGCCTTGTGCTGACGCCTCACGTGCGGCTATGCGTGCTCCCTCTCTGATGGCGTCAAGATTCCAAGAGCAGGCTTGCGCGAGAGGTATCGGGAAGACTGTGACATTGCCATGTATGACATCCTGCCCGACAAGGACAGGTATGCCAAGGCGGCTCTTCTCTACAGCGATGCGCTGCAAGGCGCGTATCTTGTCCTGTCCCTTGACATTGAGAACAGCTCCAAGCTGCCCCTCTGCGGCAAGCTGTGCCAATGGGCTGTTCTTGACGGCTCCTGTTGTGATATCTCCGCCAGGAAGGAGATTTAGCTGGCCTATCTTCTCATGAAGGGTCATGCGTGACATGAGATTGTCAATGAACTTGTCCTTGTCTGTTTGAGCAAAGGACAAAACACATGTAAGGAATAATGTAAGGGATAATGTAATGCGTCTCATTGGGCTGTTTGTCTTTCTCGTTATTTTTTTCATATTAGGTATATCGTTAGCTTTAATCTTTGTTTACGGTATTATCCAGCACTGTATCACAGAAGCGAAGCGATGGTGGGCAATTAACATATCGAGAGGATGCCTCATTCCCATGGCAGATATGTATACAAAGATATCTATATTTCCTTAAACACAGCTGAAGAATCCAGGAGAAAGTATATGGCAAGACCAACATAATACCATAATTAGCCAAGAAAGTGTGATGATGAGTACGATACATAATGGCCTTGCTAATTGACTGGATGACTTTTTCTCATCTCTCGCGGAGAACGCCCTTACTTGATAAAGACGTCCGAATTTGTTTGAACATCTACGCCTTGCTACGTCCTTGGTGTGTGTGTGTACTTGATGTGTGCCCCCGTATGTGGGCGGGTATACGGGGGATAAGCAGAGATTGTGGCTGATAGAGCCTACTGCGCATCGAGGAGCAGACTGACAAGCATCTCGTCGGTCATGTTATGGATGACATCGGCTGCATGATGTGAGCTCAGGACACGTGATATGGACTCACGTGTCATCTCGCAGCCTCTCAGCTGGGCAATAATCCCGCCTCCTATATCTCCCACGAGGAAAAAGTCGCCCTTGATGTCAATATCCTTGATGATATTGTTCTTCAGCTCCATCTTCACCTCAAAGTCTCCGACACCCTCATAGCGGCGACGGCGTATGAGTGTGTATTTGGGGTTGTTGCCGTAGATGAACTCTGGGGTCAGATACTCTTCTGTTATCTTCTCTATGTCTCTCACATCAGCTTCGGTGAGTGATATCGTGTCATCACATATATTACGGCGCGCGAAGCTCTTGAACTCATCGATTGTCATCGTGGTATAGTCCTTCAGCAGCGCTATATGCTGACGTACGCTGCTGACGCCCTTGCTGACAAGTTTAGCGTCGCTTGGTGTTATGCTACCCACCATATTCTCCATATTCGTATCGTAGAGCATGGTGCCATGGACAATGCTGCGGCCAGGGACATGGTAGAAGGCATTGCCTGACACTTTCCGCCCCCCGATGATGATATCATTGCGTCCTGTTGTCGATGCGTCGACACCCATGCGGCGCAACATATCAGTTACCATCATGATATAGCGGTTGAATGTGTAGCAGACTTGCTCGTTGCGTGTGATGTAGCTGAACATGATATTGCTCATGTCTGCATAGACGCATCCGCCTCCACTCTTGCGGCGGTAGGTCTGGATATTATGGGCTCTACAGTATTCGAGATTCACCTCGTTCTCTATAAGCTGGTTCCGGCCGAATATGACGGTGGGCTCGACCTGCCACATGAAGAAGCAGTCTTCCTCGTCAATGTTGTAGGCGACATACTCCTCCATGGCGAGGTAGAAGGGGAGTATGCGGGTCTTGTCATCGGGCAGCGCGATGTATTTCATATATAATATAATGTATTAGGTGTGTATTATAAAGGTAAAGCAGATGCCGTCCGTCGGGACGATGGCAGACATATCTGTCATATATCGTCTGAGGTGGCTGTCAGTCATCCGTCATCAAAGACATGAAGATGGATCTCAGGGCACCATTCATATCGTCAGATGTGAAGCGGAAAGGGAATGTCAGCTTCAGGCCTATCTGCAGGTTATGGTGATTGAGATTGCCATGGACAACATCCGGCGTGCGGTCATTGACTGAATATGAGATGTCATACTTGTTATTGAATCCGACATTGTATGAGTATTCGGCATATAAGGCTAATGACGAGAGGAGATATATGTCGAGGCCTACGGACGGTGTCAGAGCGATGCGGGGCGAGCTGATATCAGCCCTGAACGTTGTCTTGTGTCCCATCCCTATCTCTGCGCCCTCGCTCGAGTTATCCTCTGAGAGGAGGACATTCATACCGAGACCAAGGTGCGGCTGTACAATCCACCTCTCTGACGCAGGATACCATCTGCCTCCAAGGTTGATGGTTGTCTGCTCGGCTGTTATGAGCTGTGAGCCGAGATAGAGCGTCTCGGCCTGCAGACCCGCCCTGAACGAGAAGTGTGTCTGATGGAACAAAAAATATTCAAAGCCGAGATATTTAGCCAGTCCCGACTCCGTTCCTGATTGGCCGGACAATGTAGTTTTGTCTTTTATGAACGTGGGGCCCAAGCTGAGCTCTATCGCCCATTTACGCTCCTCATTCTGCGCGACAGTCGCTGACGGGCTGGCGAGCAGCAAAATAAGCAGCAATGCTGGTGAAGCAAAGAAACTGCGTATCATTATCCTTAATCGATGTTTATGTTGTTTGTCTGAATTGTGAGGCATTCCCTGTGGTGTCCCCACAGTGCGCCGTTCCTCTCTCTGTAGCCTCATTTTTGCTTATGGTCTTGGATATATGTTAGAGAGCGGGGGCACGTCCGCTGCTTGGATGGTGGAGAGCCTGTAACAGAACGGAAAACGCGGCAGAATACTGACTGGGACGTAAAGCCCAGTGCGTAGGCTATCTCCTGCATGGTCAGGCGCGATGTGGCTATCATCACCTTCGCCTCGTTCACGACATACTCGTCGATAATGTGCTTGGGGCTCTTTCCTACTGTCAGCGATGTCGACTGTGAGAGATAACGGGCAGATATGGAGAGCTGGCGGGCATACCATGCCACACTGTGCTGCTCACGGTAATTCTGCGCTATAAGGTTGAGGAATGCGTTGTATATATCGGCTGGCCGGCTCTGCCTCTCCTGCCCTCTTACAGCATACACTACCTGTGTGTGGATGAAATCGTGAGCCCGCGCTACAGCGGGGCGCAGGTCGTCTCCCTGTCCGATACATGTCGCTATTGCAGCCGACAGAGCTCCCCCTACCCCATGCTGCTGCCATCCCGCAGCGTTATGCGACGAGAAGAATGTGTAGCCGTCAGCATCTACGAGAACTGCCGTCAGACAGCCATCGACTATGTGCCCCTCGCGTAGCATTACAGCGCCGGCGCCGAGTTCCATCAGCCGCCTTCCGGCCGTGAGCATGTCCTCGTCGGTCAAGATATCCATGCCGAGCATCCTCTCCGCCTCGCTACACCTCATGACCAGGAGTCTCGCCTCTGGTATGAGCCAGCGCATTATGGCATGCACTGTATCATCGTCGGCAATGCTCTCGCCGGATGACGTCAGCAGCCCTGGTGTGAGCACTATGTTCCTCATCCCGACAACCATATCCCTCAGGCTGCGAATCATCTCCGCACCCCTTACCATGCCTATCTTCACAGCGGCGGGCCTCTCGGTGCTGACAGCCGACAGGAGTTGTCCGGCCACTACATCGTGAGGCAGGACATGGATATGCTGCCTGCCTGCGGTGTCTCTCACTGTGACACAGCTCATGACGCTGAGTGCGTAAGCCCCTAACGATGTGATAGTCCTTATATCCGCCTGCACGCCTGCCCTTCCGCTGGCGTCTGAGCCGTTGACACTCAATATCGGGACAATATTCTTCATGGTTGCAAAGGTACTCATTTTTTTATGATGACATATCTTTTAGGTGGAGAATAATTCACTTTTTTGTCAATACTGTCCAGCAATCTGTCTTAACACCCTCGTAATTGTAGGATTTCTGCTACACCAACCCTCATCATCTGGAGGCCTAATATCAGCCACCGTTCTATTCTGCTCGGCTGAAGAGCTACACCTACCCTCATTTTTTTATTACCTGACAATGATGACTCGAGACATTAGCTTTATATACAATAGAGACAATATTTCATTCTATAATTACTGAGTCTTTATATACTGATTACTGTGTCTTTATATCATAATTACTGAGTCTTTACTCTTTGATTACTGAGTCAATTGACTATTCACCTGAATCTCTGAGGTCTCTATGTATACATTAATATAATAATATAGAGTATAGAACGGCGTCGAGGGTATAGATGGTGGAAAAAACATCTCCTCACATTGTCTGACAGAAAAGAACAAGCAGACGGGTAAGAGCACAACCTCGTATGCCGTGACCAAATCAATGGAGGAGAGAAGAGCAATATTTATGACAAATAAAATGTATATTTTTGTTAAATGGGGGGGTATTGTGTTAATTTGTTAAAATCAAGCCGATATTATCAAGATAATGTTATTTATATTTAATAAATTTGTCAAATAAAAGATTGATAATTTACAAGTGTACACTTTTTTCACCAATCTCTCACACACGAATATAAGGCGTAAACAAAATTCCTTTACAATATGACACAAATAAAGGGGAAGTAGACTACATATAAAAAAACATCAAGGCACACACACAACTGCAAGTATCGGGATGGACGATGGATAAATTCCCCCGGGGCAATGTAACTGCACAAGAAGCAAAGAATCCATAAAAGATATTATTATCACATATACCAACTAATAAAAACCAGATCCTTATGAAGAAAGTACTGACAACAATGCTATTGTGTCTCATGGTGACCGTAACGGCATGGGCGCAAACAAAGGCGACTGGTCTTGTCACCAGCAGTGAAGATGGTCTGCCAGTAGTAGGTGCATCAATAAAGGTTCTCGGAACAAAGGCCGGAACTATCACAGATGCCAACGGAAGATACAGTGTTGAGATCTCTGATGAGAAATCAAAGCTGGAGATTTCTTACATCGGTATGCTTTCAAAGACAATACAGGCAGGCAAGAACGTCCACACAGCCCTTGAGGTTGACGCGGCAGGCCTTGACGAGGTCGTTGTCGTGGCCTACGGCACACAGAAGAGGACATCGCTCACAGGAGCAATACAGTCGGTAAAGAGCGAGGATATCGCCCTCAGGCCGACATCGAGCGCGGCAAGCGCTCTCGAAGGTACCGTAGCTGGTGTGCAGGTGAACTCGACATATGGCGCGCCTGGCTCTGACCCCGACATCCGCATACGCGGTGTTGGAACTGTCAACGGGTCATCATCCCCTCTCTATGTGCTTGACGGTGTGCCTTTCGGCGGGAATGTCTCAGACATCAACCCTGCCGACATCGAGTCAATCTCTGTGCTGAAAGATGCTGCGTCGGCAGCGCTTTACGGTAACCGTGCATCAAACGGCGTAATCCTCATTAACACGAAGAAAGGCAAGATGGGCAAGCTCAATGTGTCGCTCGACATCAAGCAGGGCTCATATAACAAGGGTATACCTGAGTATGACCGTGCTGACGCAAGGCAGTGGATGGAGCTTGAATGGCAGAACCTGCGCAACTCACGCATGTACTCAAACGGCGAGGATGCCGCCACATCGGCCGCATACGCATCAGCGAATGTCGTAAACGAAATGACATACCTGAACATATTCAACAAGCCAGGCGACCAACTCTTCACCTCTGACGGACGGATGGTCTCTGACGCACAGATACTCTCAGGATACCTTGATGACCTCGACTGGTACGACCAGGCTGTCAGAAGCGGATACCGACAGGAGTACAACATTAACGCCAACGGTGCAAACGACAAGGCTGACTACCGCTTCTCTGTGGGCTACCTCAACGAGAACGGCTACCTCAAGGACTCAGGCTTTGAGCGTCTCGCCGGCAGCATGGCTGTCAATGTCCAGCCTGTGTCATGGTTCAAGACAGGACTGCAGATGAACGGAAGCCACCAGAACTTCAACAACACGAATGGCAGCTCTGACGCAAGTTACACCAATGTCTTCATGTACTGCCGCAATATCGCCCCTATCTATCCTGTCCATCTCCACGATGTCAATACAGGAGAGTACATACTTGACAGCTTCGGCAACAAGCAGTACGACCCAGGCTCGTACGAGGACGCTGAAGGCAATATCATCCCTACCCGCAACCAGTATGTCGACCGCCATGTGATGTGGGAGAATGAGCTCAACTATGACCGCACTGTGCGCAACACCCTCAATGCCACAGCATACGCCACATTCACCCTCCCCTATGGGTTCTCGGCTACTGTCAAGGCCAATATCAACACGCGCAACTCACGCAACCACACATACAACAGCGCCGTCATCGGCGACGGCAAAGGCTCTGATGGCCGCGCCAAGCGTGAGGAGTACAGCTACAAGAACTACACATTCCAGCAGCAGCTTGAGTGGGCACACGACTATGGCAAGCACTCTGTCGACGCTCTCGTAGGCCACGAGAACTACTCATACGAGTACAATTATCTCTACGGCTACAAGACCAGTGAGATTGTGGCAGGATGGGGCAATTTCACAAACTTCACAAGCATAACATCGCTTGACGGGTCAGACGCCAAGTACCGCACTGAGTCATACCTCGGCCGCGTGCGCTACGCATACGATGACCGCTACAACGTGGAGGCCAGCTTCCGCCGTGACGGCTCGTCACGATTCGCCAAAGACGCGCGATGGGGCAACTTCTGGTCACTGGGTGCCAACTGGATCATATCAAAGGAGAGCTTCATGCAGGAGTACAAGTGGGTGAACTATCTCAAGCTGCGTGCAGACTATGGTGAGGTGGGCAATGATGCCGGAGCAGGCTACTATGCCTCAAAGGCCCTCTATACTGTAGAGCAGAACTCAAATCAGGGAGCATTCTATCTGACCCAGTTCCCCAACACGAACCTCAAGTGGGAGACAGGCCAGTCATGGGGCATAGGCATAGACGCACGCCTCTTCAACCGCTGGAACCTCAGCCTTGAGTATTTCGACAAGCGCAACAAGGACCTCCTCTTTGATGTCTATCTCCCTATCTCCTCCGGTGCCACATCGTCATCTTCCGCAGAGTCTGTCGTAACACAGAATCTCGGCACGATATCAAACCGCGGCTTCGAGATCTCAACAGATGTCGATGTCTACAAGAACAAAGACCTGAAGATAAACATCGGAGCCAACCTGACATACCTAAAGAACAAGATTATCACTCTCCCTGAGCAGAACAAGGACGGCATTGTCGACGGCACGAAATACATCGTCGAGGGCAAGTCACGCTACGAGTTCTTCGTCTACACGTTCGAGGGTGTTGACTCAAAGAACGGTTATTCTCTCTACAAGTTCAACGATGGCGACGCACAGGGCAAGAGCTACCGCTTCACACTTGACGGTGTGCAATATGGCAACTGGGAGCAGAAGCTGAACGAGGCGACAGGCGAGATGGAATATGTCGCAACAGAGATAACAGGCGACAACCTCAATAACATCACCATCATCGACGGTGTCCCATACTCATACGTGACAAACTACGCCAAGAAAGAATTCCATGGCAGCTCCATACCTCCAGTATACGGAAGCTTCAATATCGGAGTGACATGGAAGCAGCTGTCATTCGGCGCACTCTTCACATACCAGCTGGGAGGCAAGGTCATCGACTACAACTACCAGTCGCTCATGACAGCTGGCTCTTCCCCAAGCTCGTTCCATGCTGACGCTCTCAACTCATGGACAGCAGAGGACGCCACAGCCGAGAGCGCGATATGGACGGGCGACATACCTGTGCTGAACTACAACCTCAGCTCACAGGTCAACACGACATCATCCCGCTGGCTCACATCGGCAAGCTATATCTGCCTGAAGAACCTGAACATCGCCTACGAGCTGCCGAAGCGTTGGGTAAGCAAACTTGAGCTTCAGGGCGTGGGCATCAGCCTCACATGCGAGAACCTCTTCACAAAGACAGCACGCAAGGGCATGAACCCACAACAGACATTCAACGGAACACAGTACAACTACCTTGTGACACCACGCGTGTTCTCTTTCGGACTGAACGTGAGATTCTGACATCGTTCAGCCATCCCCATCTGCCCCCACGCAGGGCTCTCAGCCCCAAAAGCAGATTTTGAGGGGCAGCAAACCACAATACATCAAATAAAAACAGAACACAATGAACAAGTACATATATATCATAGCAGCCGCAGCGACATTGGGACTCGCCTCATGCAGCAGCGACTATCTTGAGACCATACCCAACGCCTCCGTCTCAAAAGACGCCGCCTTCTCGACTACAGAGAACTGTGCCATGGCTGTCAACGGCATAGCGAAGATGATGACGACACAGTATCTCAGCACCCAGGGCATGAACGGCGAGGGGACAATAAAGAACTGGTGTAACAACTTCACAGGCAATGACACACAGAAGTGTAACCAGACAGGATGGGCCTCGTTATGGAACAATCTCGCTACATACAAGCAGAGCGAGACGACATCATACAACTACTACATCTGGTACTACTACTACAAGCTCATAGGCAACGCCAACCAGATTATAGACAATGTGGACAACGCCACCGGCGATGAGAAACAGAAAGAGTACATCAAGGCCCAGGCCCTCGTCTACAGAGCATACAGCTACTACCAGCTGACGACAATGTACTGCAGACGCTGGTGTGACTCCAACAATGGCCAGACATCCGGTGTCGTGCTACGCATCAAGGCGACAGACGCAGGCGAGCCACAAGACATGCCACTCTCTACCCTTGCCGAGGTCTACCAGCAGATATATGCCGACCTTGACCAGGCCATAGCTCTCTTCCAGTCGAGCGGCATCAACCGCAGCTCTGACGAGTTCTATCTCCCTAACCTCAACGTGGCTTACGCCGTCAAGGCACGCGCAGCCCTATACCGCGAGGACTGGCAGACAGCTGCCGACTATGCGAAGAAGGCACGCGACGGATACAGCCTCATGTCCGTCTCAGAATACTTCGCAGGACACAATACCCAGAACAGCGAATGGATATGGGGAGTCTTCGAGGCTGAGGACCAGACGCTCTACTACTACAGCTACTTCGCCTACATCGGCTCCAACTCGTCGGCAAGCGCATGCCGCAGCTACCCTGTAGCCATCTCGAAGGAGCTCATAGACCAGATTCCAGCCACCGACGTCCGCCGCGACCTCTTCCTCGTGCCGCAGAGCGACACAGAGTTCAAGGAGATGGCCACCTCTGGACGCACCACAAAGGGAACTATGTTCACACGTGGCAAGAACTCAGGATACGTATACGGCACATCGTACATCTTCGGTTACATGCAGTTCAAGCTCCGCGCAGCCTTCATGCCTGGAGGCGGCTCGTTCAGCCTCTTCCGCGCGTCAGAGATGTACTATATCGAGGCAGAGGCCGACTGCCACCTCGGACGCGACGCTGACGCACAACAGCTGCTCTATGATGTGACAAAACGCTTCGACCCAGAGTACACCAAGAGCCAGAAGACAGGAGCCGACCTCCTTGAGGAGGTTAAGCTCTACCGCAGGTTCGACCTCTTCGGAGAGGGATTCGACTGGACAGACTGCAAACGGTGGAAGAAGGACATAAACCGCAAGAAGCTCGACACATCAAAGGGCCTCGCCAGCCCAGGAAACTTCCACTCGACATTCGCCATAACCATCTCGGCTGAGGACTATAACCGCTGGCAGTGGATAATACCGAAGAAAGAGACTGACTATAACAGCCTTCTGAAAGAATAAACGGCCATCTGAGAAAATCAACAGCCTTCTGAAAGGATAAATGGCCATCTGAGAGAACAAACAGCCATCTGAAAGAACAAACGGCCATCTGAGAGAATGACCTCTCTCTACCCCAGCCCAGCTGGCAACACACAATAAACATCACAGCGGGACACTATGCCATGTGCAGCATCAGTGTCCCGCTGTTTTTCTTGATATTACTGTCCGGGAAAACGTTAGGATGAGAAACGACAGGTTTGCCAGACAGCCGATATGGCAATAGAAGGTGCTGCTGTAGTCAAGAAGGCTTCATTGATTCAGCAGAGCCTTTCAGGTTTGACTTATCTGAGGGGGCTTTGCTCTCGCCATCTTCTTTCGCACCTCAGTAATATTCAAGCAAGCTTGGCTTCACCTTTCTCCTTCGCGCCTCGGCAATATTCAAGCAAGCTTGGCTTCACCTTCCTCCTTCGCGCCTCGGCAATATTCAAGCAAGCTTGGCTTCACCTTTCTCCTTCGCGCCTCGGCAATATTCAA
>OBLI01000634.1_pt1 | contig 36864 bp, 31 predicted proteins | sample 1519701 | NCBI WGS metagenome assembly OBLI01 (sample SAMEA3663005, study PRJEB22513) | pig gut metagenome | biome: pig gut; feature: pig-associated habitat; material: faeces | place: France | collected 2012 | reverse complement strand
CACTCTTTCGATTCCTGTTCTTTTGGGCGTTTATTTGGGGAGCCATTCGCTACAACTTCATGCGACTCTCGACCCCTCACTTTCTCCGCCGGTTAGGTTGGAACTCACTGATCACCCTCGTTGCGTTTCTGGTTTATATGGTGATTACCCACCTGACTCAAAACTACGACCGCTTTCTGAGCATCCTTGTCTTCCAGTTCATCGTGATGTGTTTGTTGAATACCTTGGTAGGCTATATCACCCTGCTCTACTCCCTGCAACGGGAAAAAGATCAAGAGATTGAGCAACTGCGTATCGAGAACCTGCAAAGCCAATGTAACGCATTGACCAACCAGATCAACCCTCATTTCTTCTTCAATGCGCTCAATGGCATCAGTGCCTTGATCCGTAGGAAGAATGACGAATCCACCCTGCTGTACGTGACCAAACTATCCGACATTTTCCGCTACACATTGCAAAGCGAGAAGAAAGGCTTAGTCACGCTGGAGGAGGAATTAGCTTTTGCGGAAGCCTTCAGCCATGTCATGGAGGTGCGCTTTAGTGGTAAATTCTTCGTCCATTTCGAGGTACCGGAAGACAAACGGAAATTAAGAATCCCTGTGCTCTCGCTGCTGCCCCTTATCGAGAACACAACCGTGCACAATGCGATCGACCGTGAGAATCCCATGCATATCTATATTCAGCTCAATGAAGAGGATGAATTGATCATTTCCAATTCCATTTGTCCGAAGCTGACTCCTCCCGACACGAACGGGACAGGATTGAACAACCTGCGCAATCGCTTCAAACTACTTATGAACAGTGATATTCGTGTCGTAAATGATGGGAAAACCTTTTCTGTTTATTTACCATTAAAATAGGCATCATGAAAATACTGATCGTTGAAGACGAGACCACCGCATACGAGAATTTGGTCGAGATATTAGCAGAAGTAGCCCCTGAGGCTGAGGTGTTAGACAATACCGAGAGCATTCGTCAAACCGTTCGTTGGCTGCAATCTCACCCCAAACCAGATTTGATTTTGATGGACATCCATCTTTCGGATGGCTCCTCCTTCGCTATCTTCGAGCACACAGAGGTAGAGTCTCCCATTATCTTCACCACGGCTTATGATCAATATGCTATCGATGCATTCAAGGTGAATAGCATTGATTATCTATTAAAGCCGATTAAGCCGGAAGATTTACGCCGCGCATTAGACAAATATAGCAGACTGAACAATCAAGATATATTGAGCTATTTAGCCAAATTAAACCAACTCTCGGAGGCCCCCAAATACAAGGATAAAATCTTGATTCCCTATAAAGACAAATTACTTCCCATCAATATGCGGGAGATTGCCTGCTTTTACACAACGGATAAAAACACCTGTGTTTATCTCACAGATGGCCGTAGTTACCCCTATACAAAAACACTCGACCAAATCTATGCCACACTTAATCCGGCAGAATTCATCCGTGCGAATAAGCAGTATATTTTATCTCGTAATAGCGTGAAAGAGATCACGATATGGTTTGATAGCCGCCTGTTGATTAACTTAACAATCGATGTTCCTGAGCGCATCTACGTTAGCAAGAATAAGGCTTCCGAATTCAAGAACTGGATCGTAAACCAAGAATGAATTATTTGATGGTTCAATTCACTTCCGTTCTTCCATCTCGCAATAGAGCTGGAAAAAGTCTCGATCAATATCGTCGCGGATGCGTCGGAACTCATTGAGCACATGCTCGTAGGAGCCAGTTGCTTTGGACGGATCCTCATAACCCATGTGAATCTGATGCTTTACGTTGCCATGAAAGACAGGGCAGGTTTCCTTAGCGTGATCACACACCGTGATGACGTAATCCCAATCCTCGTTGAGGTATTCATCCACTTGACAAGGCTTGTGGTCACTGATGTCAATTCCTCGCTCACGCATCACCATGACCGCCTTGGGATTGACTCGTTTTTCCGCTCTCACACCACCGGAATAGACCACCACGTCCTTACCATAAGAGGCCAATAACCCGTGAGCCATTTGGCTGCGGCAGGTGTTACCTGTGCATAGGATTAATACTTTGATGCCGTGTTTTCCAGCTGTCTTCGGTTCATTCGCAAAGGTTGTCGCACTGAGCAACAACAGACTCATGCAGGCCATGAGCAAGCCACAAACATGTCTTTTCATTTCTGTGAATTTTTAATGGATGATTAATTGATTAAATGCCCACTTCGAGTACAAAACGGAACTGCCAGCGGTCATAGCCAGCGAGTGCTTCCGTGCGATGATTATAGGAGGCATCGGCTTGCACCTTGAAGTTGTGTCCCATCAGGTATTTAGTGATCCCGAGCGTCGTCTGGTTGAACTGTTTGTAGCCCACCACTGGACGGATCTCCTCCTCAGGAAAGAGTGTGGCGTTACGCAGGGCCAAACTCCAATGTTTCGGCAACATGTAGCTGGCTTGCACATTGACACCCTTGCCGGCGAAAATGGCCGTCTCAGGTGCTGCGTCAAACAGTGGATCAGAGCAGGCTCGTCCCATGAAATCGGCAGCGAAGGCAAAACCTCTGTATTTGAAGACCAAGTCGGCGAAGTAGCTCTTTAAGGAACGGGTCTCACCATTAGGGAGGAAATCTCCCGTCTGCCCATTCAGGCGGGTCGCCTTATCGTTGTAGGAGATGCCTCCGCCCAACATCAATTTAGGCTGTTCCTCATGCTCGTAGTCTCCCTCGAATACCTCACCTTTACCTTTGAAGGAGCCCAAAGGAAAGAGTTCCAAACGACCGGAATAAGCAAATCCGCTTTGGCTACTGCTTTTGCCCCAGTTGCGTCCCTCGCCCATCGTGATAGAGGCTTTAGCCGCCACGTCAAACGGGCCAGCTACCGTATGATAAAACTCGCCAAAGAAACCGAAATCACGGTCTAACTGAAACTGTCCATCCACGATGCTACGATCCACGAACTCCAAGGCACTCGACGAGGTGCTGTGGGCCCGATTGACCTTGATCTTTGCCTGTCCTACACCGAAGTTCCAATGGCTGTTGGGCTTATAAAAGAGGATGGCGTTACGCACAATGTTGGAATTACCATTGGGCGCAGTCTTCATGTCATTGGGTGCAAAGCCCAACTGGATGGAGTAAATCAATTTGGGCGAAAGCACATAACCCTCGAAGTTGAGGCGGATGCGTTTCACTTCCGCATCTGTCATCGTATGGTGGAAATCCTCATCGAGGTCAAACTCCAACAGACTCTGCATACGAGCACGCATTGTCATCCCGAAAGTTTTGTTGCGTGCCTGGAAGGAGACACCCTTGCCCACCTCGATAAACGGCATGTTCTTCAATTGCTCCATCAGCTCATTAGATTCGCTGACACGGATACCACTAAGTTGCTTCTGCTCTTCCTGTGAAAAGGCTGCGGTAGCGATACCGCAGAGCAGGCCAAAGGCCAGCAGGGCCTTGCGCCCTGCATGTCGTCTCACATTCTTCATTGAACTGGAACAATTTCAGTGAAACGATGAGTTGGATTCGGACGGCCCGGTTGCAGGAAACGCCAAGCCAAAACCTCCTCGCGAAGTGTATCGCCCAACAGCTCTGCCAAGACCTCTTTGATCAGTCGGTTCAGCTCCTCCGGGGTGGTCTCCACACGGGCATTGAGAATCAGTTTCAGGTCCTCACCCGCTCCCGCATGACCTCTGAGGGTGAGCGTCTCTCGTGTACCGGTTAGATTGCCCACGGCATAGGCCTTGCCATTCTCTGCGATGGCCTTTACATGGCCCACGGTATACCCCTTGGCATCAAAGCGAGTCGCCAATGCCTCCATCAGTCGGCGAAGCCAAGCATCCCAATCGGCACAGGTGCCGTGCAGCATTAGCGTACCATTCAACCAACCCAAGACCGCCTCACCATGTGCGTAGGTATCGTAGTCGATCTCCAACAGTCGCTTGCCGGCATCGGTGCGACTCATCACTGCCTCCAACCATTCGGTCAAACCGGTACCATGCAGTGCACTGGCCGCTAAGATGGTGGCCTGCGGAAAGGCAGCCGATGTGCGTGCTTTCAACTCTGCCAAAGCCTCCTCACTCAGCAGGTCGCATTTGTTGAGCAGGATCAGGTCGCTCTCCTCCAACTGCTTCCGGAAGATGTAGGCGGCATCGGGATGCAACCCCGCTGATTCGCCCGATAGGATGGCGTTCAATCGCATTGGATCAGCCAGCACCGTCAACGGGGCGATGCGCAACTCGGCATTCCAATAGTGTTTCAGTGGTTGCATGATGGTGGCGGAGAGGTCGGTGCAGCTACCCACCGGCTCTGCCAAGATCACATCGGCGGCACCCTCTGCTTTTACTCGCTGAAAGGCCTCTACGAAGCCATTGAAGTTGCAGCAAAAGCAGCTGCCACTCACTTCGGCCACTTGCAATGCCTGCCGACGAAGCAACTCACTATCCACCAACTCTGGTGCTTGATCGTTGGTAATCAAACCGACCCGCAGGCCTTGCTGCATGAGTCGAATAGCGCTTTCCCACAAAAGGGTGGTCTTTCCTGCGCCAAGGAAGCCCCCTACCATGATCAGTCTTGTCTGTTTCATATGGATATATGGTTTAATTGCGATTAATTACAGCCACAGGATGTGTCTTTGCGCTTGATTAGCGGTTCGATGCCATAGGTCAAGGCATAAGCAGCCAATGTGCCACCCAACAAGGGTGAGAAGATATAGACCCAGAAGAAACCGCCGCTACCCGGCTGCGGGAAAGCAGCCTCTCCCCAACCCATCAACCAGGCTACTAAACGGGGACCGAAGTCACGTGCGGGATTCAGGCCGGCCTGCGTCAGCGGAGCTACCAAGAAGATGATGGAAGAAACCGTCAAACCGATGAAGAGCGGAGCCAACGCATCGCTGGGACGGCCCACATTGCAGCCCTCTGTCAAGGCAAAGATGAACATGACCAACAGGAATGTGCCAAAGCCCTCGGCGAACATCGCGAGCGGCATAGAAACCACCGCCCCCGCATCCCCCGGATTGGGATAGAACTCACCGAACATACGGGCGGTATCAACGGAGGCCACCGTACCTCGCACGATCTGGTGCGCCGATTCGTAGGCGGCGATGGAGGGGGCGAAAAGCAGGTAGAGCACCAAACCCGCTGCGAACGCACCAAGCAGTTGTGCCGTTATATAAGGTAATAATTTGTTTGCCGACATCCGTTTACTCAAGACCATCGCCAAGGTGACCGCCGGATTCAGGTGGGCACAAGAGAGATAACGGGTCAAATAAATCGCCAAGGTGACGGCTGTTCCCCAGATCAACCCGACCTGAAAGATGCCACTATATTCACCAAACAAAATCGCCACGGCTACGGATCCGCAGCCAAACAGGGTCAGCACAAAGGTGCCGATACCTTCTCCTACAAATGCTTTCATTTTCTACGCTGTTTTTGGGATGGAATGTTCCATCGGATGATTTCAATGTGCGCAAATGTAGGGATAACCGCCTTAATCGGCCCGGTAAAAAGGGAGGAAAACGAAAAGAAAAGGAGGTAAGACGAAAAGCGTAACTCGTTGTTTTATAATCGCAAAACTACGAATAAAGGCTTTCGAAAATCGGCGAACAACGATTTTATTATCCGAGACTAACGCCCGGATAAATCGTTTTAATCATCGCAACAACTGCGTTTCTTGCTGACGCAATCCGCAAAAAACTCAGCCAAAAGTTGGCGGGCAATCTCCCAGTTTTCTCGATTGATACAATACTTCACCTTGGGCGTTTCGATCTCGCCTTGAATCAATCCGGCCTCCTTTAACTCTTTGAGGTGTTGCGACACCGTAGCTTTGGCAATGGGTAGCTCCTCGTGGATTGCGCCGAAGTAGCAAACCTCCTGGCGGGCCAGGAAGTGAAGGATCGCGATGCGGGCAGGATGTCCCAACGCTTTGGCAAAGCGGGCGATCCGTTCCTGCTGTTTGGTGTAATCGTTTCGTTTTTCGTCCATGTTTGTCTCTTTAACTTTTAAATGTGAATACCATAGGTTTGTTTGATCTCATCCATGACGAATGTGCTGCGCAGGGAGCCAAGGCTCTCGATCGTGCCCAGCACATTGAGGATGAACGCTTGGTAATATTTCATGTTTGGTGCATGAATCTTTAGCAGATAGTCGTAGTCTCCAGAGATGTTGTAGCACTCCGTTACCTCCGGAATATCTTGGATGATCTGAGTGAAATTTTCTGCGATCTCCTTGTTGAGGCGGCTCAGCTTCACGCTACAAAAGACAATGAAGCCCTGATTCAGCTTCGTTGCGTTGAGCACGGCGATGTATTTCTTGATGTACCCTTCCCTCTCCAACCGCTTCAACCGCTCGAAAACGGGTGTAGAGGAGAGGCTAACCCGAGAAGCCAACTCCTTGGTGGTCAACCGAGCGTTCTCCTGCAAGATCCGCAGGATCTGCAAATCGATCTTATCCAGTCTCTCTACTGTCTCCATGCCGCTTACCATTCGAAATAACGCTTTGCATTGTAATAACAAATATCCTCCACCATCTGAGCAATGAAGGGCAACTCTGAAACCGGCAACTCGCCTCGCTCCACCTCCTGCCCCAACAGGTCGCACAGGATACGGCGGAAATACTCATGCCGCGGGTAGGAAAGGAAACTACGCGAATCGGTCAGCATACCCACGAAACGGCTCAACAAGCCCAAGCGAGAAAGCGCATCCAACTGTCGACGAATGCCATCCTGCTGATCGAGGAACCACCAAGCGGCCCCATATTGCATCTTGCCTGGCACGGAGCCATCGTTGAAATTGTAGGCATTAGCCACCATCAACTCATTGTCCTTCGGATTGAGGTTATAGACAATGGTCTTCGCCAAAAGCCCCTCGTTGTCCAATCGGCTGAAAAAGGCGTTCATCGACGTAGCGATAGGTTGGTCATCGATGGCATCAAAACCAGCGTCAACGCCTAACAAGTGGAACATGCGACGGTTGTTGTTGCGGTTAGCGCCTATATGAAACTGCTGCACCCAACCGCTCCGTGCGTCCATCGCCGCCAATTCATAGAGCACCGCCGACTTGAACTTGCGTACCTCCAGTTCGGTCAACGCCTTACCCATACGTGCCTTCAGGAAGATCACCTCCACGCCCTGCTGCGTATATTCCTCGGTGTAGAAGGTGTCTAACCCATGGTCAGAAAGCGAGCAGCCGTGGGCGGCGAAATAGTCGTGCCGCTTCTGCAACGCTTCGATCAGCTGCCTGAAGGAGAGGATAGTCATATCGGCCGCCTTCTCCAATTGCGCAAGGTAGCTATCGAATGCCTCAAGCTTGTCGATCGCCAAAATTCGGTCAGGGCGCCAAGCCGGCAGTACCTTCACTTTGCAATCGCTCTGACGGATCGCCTGATGGGCAGCGAGGTCATCCACAGGATCATCGGTCGTGCAGACCACCTCCACGTGCATTCGTTCCATCAACGCCTGCGCCCGGAACTCAGGCGTTTGCAGCAAGAGGTTAGCCTCCTCGTAGATCTCCGCAGCCGTCTGCGGATTAAGCACCTTGTTGATGCCGAAGATACGGCTCAGCTCCAGGTGTGTCCAGTGATAGAGCGGATTGCGCATGGTGTAGGGCACCGTCTCCGCCCATTTCATGAATTTCTCGAACGACGGTTTATCGCCGGTGATATAGACCTCATCAATGCCATTGGCGCGCATCGCCCGCCATTTATAGTGATCTCCACCCAGCCAAGCCTCCGTCAAGTCCGTGAAGGCATGATTCTCTGCAATCTCTTTCGGATGGAGGTGACAGTGATAGTCAATGATCGGCATCACGGCGGCATGTTGGTGATAGAGCTCCCGTGCCGTGTCCGTATGCAATAAAAAATCCGCGTCTAAAAAGGGTTTCATACGTTACGTGTTTTTTCAATAATGGATAATGCGGAGCGGCACAAGTCGGTGATGGCTTGCCACTCCCCTTTGGCGATCGCCTCCTTGGGGAAGAGCTTCGAGCCCATGCCCACGCAGGTGACACCCGCCTTGAACCATGCCGTGAGGTTCTCCTCGGTCGGCTCCACCGCTCCGGTGGCCATGATGAGCGACCACGGCATCGGGGCTTTCATATTCTTCACGAAGGAGGGGCCGCCCACATTGCCCGCTGGGAAGATCTTGCAGAGGTCACAGCCAGCCTCCTGCGCAAAACCAATCTCCGAGACGGAGCCACAGCCCGGCGTGTAGGGGATCAACCGGCGGTTGCACACCTTGGCGATCTCCGGGTTGAACAACGGGCCTACCACGAAGTTGGCGCCCAACTGGATGTAGAGCGCAGCCGTAGCCGGATCGACCACCGAGCCTACGCCCAAGATCAACTCCGGACATTCCTTCGCGGCGAATTTCACTAACTCTCCAAATACCTCGTGGGCGAAATCGCCCCGGTTGGTGAACTCAAACGCACGGACACCGCCCTCGTAGCAGGCCTTCACCACCTGCTGCGCAACAGTCACATCCGCATGGTAATAGACAGGCACCATACCCGTACGGATAATCGCCTGCAACGTCTGTATTTTATTGAATCGTGCCATGATATACGCTTTTTTAACGAGCGACACGCCCCGAGGCATCGCCCTTCATCAGTTTCTCCACCTCCTCAACCGTCACCTGGTTGAAGTCGCCATAAATCGTATGTTTCAAGCAGGAAGCTGCCGCCGCAAACTCCAGCGCCTGTTGATCGTCGCCCGGATAGGTCAGCAAGCCATAGATCAAACCGCCCATGAAGGAGTCGCCTCCGCCCACACGATCCACGATGTGCGTGATGTCATAGCGACGTGAGGCGTAGAGCTGATTGCCATCAAACAGCACGCCGCCCCAAGTGTTATGGTTGGCATTGATCGAGCCGCGCAGGGTGATGATCACCTTCTTCGCCCGTGGGAAACGGGCCATCAGCTGTGTGCAGACCGAACGGAAAGCGTCCGCCTCTACCCGTCCTTCCGTAGCCGTCGCATCGAAGCCCTCCGGACGAATGCCAAACACCTTCTCCGCATCCTCCTCATTGCCTAAAATCAGGTCGCAACCAGCCACCAACTCCGGCATCACCTCCGATGCAGTCTTGCCATATTTCCACAGATTCTTTCGGTAGTTGAGGTCGCAAGAGACGGTGATGCCCATTCGGTTAGCCGCCTGGATCGCCTCCAAACAAACCTTTGCAGCCCCTTCGGAAATGGCTGGCGTGATACCCGTCCAATGGAACCACGTAGCGCCCTCGAAGACTGCCTCCCAGTCGATCATGCCCGGCTGGATCTCTGCGATCGCGGAGTGTGCCCGGTCATAGACCACCTTGCTGGCCCGCGCCACCGCTCCCGTCTCCAGGAAATAGATACCGAGGCGATCTCCGCCGTAAACGATTTTCGAGGTGCCAACGCCCTGCTTGCGCAGTTCCATCACGCAGGCCTGTGCGATGTCGTTTTTCGGCAATCGGGTGACAAACTCCGTTTCAATCCCATAGTGTGCCAATGAGACGGCCACATTGGCCTCGCCACCGCCAAAAGTGGCACTGAAACGGTCGGCTTGGCTGAAACGCAGGTAGTCCGGCGTGGCCAAGCGGAGCATAATCTCTCCAAAAGTGATGACTTTCTGACTCATAATATCGTAGATACGAAGATGATATTCTGTAAAAATTGTAACGCTCGCGAAGATACGGCTATTTTTCAAACGAGGTTTACTCCCACCCGCAAAATTCTGAGCCATCAGACAGCGCCTACAAGATCGAGAATCCCAAAACAGTTCAAGACATGCGTGGAGCGTTTCCGAAAGAGCGGAATGCAATCAGTCCGATACCTTGGAATAGCCAAAATAAAATTAGAACCTGCTTCCATACTGGTATGAAATACTGAAATAGTTCTTTATCGCACTTCCAAACAGTTCAGAAAGCAGGTTTTAATTTTAAAATGGCTTATTCGAATCTAAAGATCCGCTCTTTTACAGCAAAGGAGTAACATCAATAGTCGGTTCCTCGGCCAAATCACCCAGCAGCAAGAGGGGAATTTCGGGGAACTTGATGCGGAGGTACTCCAACGTGTTGGCCTCGATCAGCGCATCGATATGCGGATATTGATTATAGACGATGGCCTCAACGGGAATGCTGTATTGCTGCGCGGCAAAGAGACTGAGCAGCGTATGGTTGATGCTGCCCAACTTGCCGGAGGTGACCAGCACCAAGGGATAGCCCTGCTCACGGATGTAGTCGATGGTGAGCGATTGGAAATCGTTGGGCACCATCAAACCTCCCGCCCCCTCGAGCAAAACATAGGCATAGCGTTCACGCAACTGCTCCGTAGCTTGGGTAATCACGTTGAGATCAATGGTTCGTCCATCTTTCGCCGCTGCCATGTGGGGCGAACAGGGATAGGTGAAGATATAGGGGCAGGTCAAGCCGGCCTTGTCCTCCTCGGTGAAGGGGATGCCCTGGATGCGTCGGTGCTCCTCGATGTCTTCCGACACCTCCACACAGCCCGTTTGAATCATCTTTTGCGTGATCACTTTTTTCCCAGCTTTTGCCAATGCCTTGGCGATGGCTCCGGTAGCCGCGGTTTTGCCTACGCTGGTATCAATGCCGGATATAAATAATACTTTTCCTTTTTCCATGATTGTATCTGTTTGATGTTTATCGTTTCCTGGCCAATAGATAAAGGGGTACGTAAGTGAGCGTCACCTTTCCCTCCGCGGTGGCGAACCGCCCTCGATAGGCCTCGCAGAAATGGGCCTGCTTGCCCTTGGTCCACACCCCGGTCGCATTGGCGGTCACCCCCGTATATTTAAGGTGACGCAGCACCTCCATCGGACCGGAGAAGGTCAGGACAATCCGCTCCTCCTCCATCCGCAAAAGGCGATAGTCTTTGGCGAGCCATGCCTGTACCTCAGCAGGCAGCGGATAGCTCAACCCCTGCCCGGTAATTGCCTTAACTTCCCTCAGATTATCGGGCGTAAAGAGATTGAAGAGCAAGAGTCCTTGCGGAGCTAACGAGGTGGATAGACGACGTAAAAAGTCGGGCAACTCCTTCATCCATTGCAAGGCGTTCGCCGAGGCAATCAGGTCGAATGAGCCGGGGAAAGCCATCTGCTCCGCATCACCGCCCAACCATTGCCAGCGTTCGCCCACCATCCATTTGGTCAATTCCGAAGACCAGCTCTCGCACAGATCGTTCAAGCACCATTCGCCGATCGCTCCCTCCGCCTGCAGCGGACGGGTGAAGCCCCCACTGCCACAGCCAATCTCCAACACCCGCTGGAAACAGAGCGGATGCGTCTGTTTGAGCATCGCTAACAGGTGCGCACAGATTTGCTGCTGGGCGGCCGCATGTTGATCATAGGTTTGCGCCGCTGCCGTAAAGCGTTGACTGACTCGTTTCGCCTCGATTATTTCCATAAGCTATTCGTTAGTTCCGATTGATAAAAAGGGAGATGAGAGCCCTCGATGAGCAGGACCTCTGCCTTTCCCGTCCAATAGGCCTGCTGATTGGCGGTAGGGAAGATCCGATCGGCCGAGCTAATGATCGCCCGTTGCCAAAAGGTGGCCGCCTGTAGCGGATCGATTGCCGTAGCACCAATCGTTTGATAGAGGGCTTGCAGTTCCTCCGCCTTATCCGCTTCAGGGATGGGCGTTAGCTGTTGATAGTGTTGCAAGGTGACCCGATCCCCACACATGCGGCGATCAAAGCGGCGGAATCCATCCGCATCCAAGTGCGCCAAGGTCCCCTCGAAAATGGCTGGAGGTATGCCCCACTCCGCATGAATAGGGAAAGGGGTGCCATTGATCGCTGTGGTGGTGGTGAAAGGAGATGCGCTCCCCCACAAGGCGGTAGCTACCCATACACCCAATGACCAAGCGATCAGGTGCAGCTCCTCAAACCGTGCCAATGACTCAGGGAAGGTGAGCGACCGGTAATCGTAACCGACCCACACATCTGCCTCTGCCGGTAAAGGCAAGGCCTCAAACAGTTCGGGCGCTGCAGACCAACCGTTGAGAATCAGATAGAGCTTGCGCCCCACTCCCTGCTGTATCTTTTTAATCTTCATGAGCGCTCCTCCCCGATCACTTGAATCAGTCGATCTATTTCTTCCGGTTGGATAGCCGCCGTCAAAGAGAAACGGATGCGGGAAGTGCCTTGGGGTACTGTCGGCGGACGAACCGGCAAACAGTAGAAGCCTTTACGTTGCAACTGCTCCGCTGTCAAGACGCAATCTCGGCTGTCGCCCACGATGAAGGGCACGATATGGCTGTCGCTGATCTCGCCGCCTCTTCCCTGCAACGCAGCGGCTAACCGACGGCTTTGCGTGCGTAGCTGCTCCCGTTCGGCTTGCCAATCAGGCAACCGTTCCCACAGGAACTGTGTCCATGCGATCTGCAAAGGGGGCAAGGCCGTGCTGAAAATCAGTGGGCGCATCTTGTTGATCAAGTAACTACGAATCACCTCGCTGCAAACCACATAAGCCCCCATCGAGGCCAATGCCTTACCAAAGGTGCCGACCAGGAGGTCGATCTGCTCGATACAGCCACACTCCTCTGCCACACCCAAACCACGTTCACCTCGCACACCAATGGCATGTGCCTCATCCACGTAGAGCATCACGTTGGGGTATTGCCGCTTCAAAGCGACCAAGCGAGGCAGATCCGCCACGTCGCCATCCATACTGAAGACACTCTCTGTCACCACGATGATGGTCTCGTAGGTCGAAGCATTTTTGGCCAACAGACGCTCCAACTGCGTATAATCGTTGTGCCGATAGCGGGAGAAGGGTGCCTCTCCTAACCGAATGCCATCAATCAAACTGGCGTGCACCAACTTATCCGCCAAGATCAAGGTCTGTTTATCCGCCAAAGCCGGTAAGATGCCGGTGTTGGCATGGTAGCCGCTGTTGAAGAGCAGGGCCGCCTCTCGCCCAAAGTCCCGTGCGATGCGCTGCTCCAAGGCCGTATAAACGGCAAAGTTGCCCGTCAAGAGGCGAGAGCTGGAGGAGGAGAGCGGCCAACGCTGTGCCGCCTCACTCGCCAAGAACTCCGCTTGCAGGTCAGAACGGGTCGCTAACCCCAAGTAGTCGTTGGAGGAGAGATTGAGCATCCGCTGCCCTTCTAGCTCAATCCATCGCCCCTCATGCGTGACTTCAGGCAATCGCCTCAGATTGCCCGAAGCCGCCAACTCACTCAATATCGTTTGATAATTCATCGTTTCTTTTGCTTGTTTCTATCCTATTCTCTTTTCTAAAATCTCTTGCATCCGTATTGAAATGTTTGTTCCACTGTTCGGAACGGCCGTTCGGCTCAGTCGGATGTACGTTCAGCACAGTGGAACGGCCGTTCAACACAGCCGAACGAAGATTTCATACCGTATGCTTGCCTTTTCTATGCCTACTCTGAAACCAGTTTCTGCCTATTGACCGAACATGGGTTGCCTAATCGTTGAGCACCCGAAGCAAACCGCTCGTCAATTTCGTCAGCTGATCGGGACGGATGATGAAGGGAGGCATCAGATAAACCAACCTACCGAAAGGCCGCACCCAGATTCCCTCCTGCACAAACCGCTTCTGCAGACGAGCCATGTTCACCGGCTCACGCATCTCCAAGACACCTATTGCCCCCAAGACACGTACCTCAGCCACAGATGGCAAGGCCGCAGCAGGTGCCAACTCCGCCTTTAATTGCTGTTCGATACGCCGCACATTGGCTTGCCAATCACTTTCTAACAAGAGAGAGACGGAAGCGGAAGCAATGGCACAAGCCAACGGATTACCCATGAAGGTAGGGCCATGCATGAAGCAACCCGCCTCTCCTCCACAGATCGTGTCGGCTATGGGTTGGGTCGTGATGGTGGCGGAGAGCGTCAAATAGCCACCGGTCAATGCCTTACCAATGCACATGATGTCTGGCTCCACGCCCGCATGTTCCCAAGCGAAGAGCTTGCCGGTACGCCCAAAGCCCGTCGCGATCTCATCAAAGATCAGCAGCACATGGTATTGCTCGCACAGGGCACGTGCCCGCACCAAGTAGGTGGGCGAATAGAAATACATGCCTCCGGCACCCTGCACGATCGGCTCCAAGATCAATGCGGCGATCTTGTCTCCCTCCTGCTTCAGCAGATCCTCCAACGGACGGATCGCCTCCTCCCGCCAAGGTTCGGCGAACTTCACGGCAGGTTGTGGCAAGAAGTATTGCACCGGCAGACTTCCCGCAAACAAGCCGTGCATCCCAGTGACAGGATCGCAAACAGACATGGCATGCCATGTATCACCATGATACCCGCTGCGGATCGTCGCAAAACGATGTTTCTCTGTCTTCCCCTGCGATTGCCAATACTGAATGGCCATCTTCATCGCTACCTCTACCGCCACAGAGCCGCTATCGGCATAGAAGATCTTATCCATCGAAGGCGGCAAAAGGGGCAGCAGCTTTGCGCCCAGCTCCACGGCAGGTGTATGGGTAAAGCCTCCGAACATGATGTGGCTCATCTTCTCCAATTGCGCCTTGGCCGCCTCATTGAGCACGGGGTGATTATACCCATGCACCGCTGCCCACCAGGAAGACATCCCATCAATCAGCTCTGTGCCATCTGCCAAGGTAATCGTCACGCCCTCCGCCTTCGCTACAGGATAAACCGGCAGCGGATCAATCGTCGAGGTGTAGGGATGCCACAGGTGATCCCGATCAAATTGCAATAATTCCGTCGTGTTCATCCTACCCAATCTGTTTGTTCAGTTAATGAATAGCCCATCTCGGTGAAGAGCCGTTTATCCTCCTCCGCCTTGCTACCGATAGTGGTCAGCAGGTCGCCGATGATCGCCGCATTGATGCCCACATAGAGCGATTTCCGTTGCAAATCCTCACTCAATTGCGCCCTTCCGCCAGAGAAACGCAAGTAGGCCGTCGGGTTGATCAAGCGGAAGAGGGCAATCGTGGTGAGCCACTCCTCCTCGCTCAACGCGGGTGTCTCTTGCAAGGGGGTGCCCACAATGGGATGCAGCAGGTTGATAGGGATGGAATGGACCTCGTTCTCCCGCAGGAAGCAGGCCATCTCGATGCGTTGAGCCATCGTTTCCCCCATGCCGACGATACCGCCACAACAGATGCGGAAACCAATCTCCCGCGCCATACGGATCGTCTCCATCTTTTGCGCAATGGTATGGGTGGTGCAAAGCTGGCCAAAGTAAGAGGGAGCTGTCTCGATGTTGCAGTGATAGTTCTCCACTCCACTGTCAAACAGCTGCTGCAACTGCTCCCTCGTCAGCAACCCCATCGAGGCACAGCATTTGATATCTGTCTGCTGCTTGATGGTTCGCACGGTGTCGGTGATCTGACGCATCTCCTTATCGGATACACGCTTACCACTGGTCACCAACGCAAAACGGCCGATGCCCTGCTTACGGTTATATACCGCATGGCGCACACACTCCGTCGCCGGGAGCAAGGGATAGAGCTGTACCTTCGTCGCATAATGCCCCGACTGCGCACACCACTTACAATCCTCACTGCAATTACCACTCTTGGCATTGATAATCGAACAGGTATCGAACCTATTCCCCATAAAATGGCAAGTCACCTGATGAGCCGCCTCATAAAGCGCCTCCTTATCCGGGGCGTTCGCCAACCGCAAGGCCTCCTCCGCAGAGAGCTGACCACCTTGCATCAAGTTTGTTGTTATTTCTTGAATGGACATGATTTTATAAATCTACTCTTTTTCCCACTAAAAAAGGCGGGAAAGATCCATGAGGACCTCTCTCGCCTTTCTATACCTATTATACTTATAGGGCGCATCCGTCACCGGATGTGCCACCTCATCGCTCTGCAAAGCCGCACACAGCAAGCCGTTTGCCGCCCCTAAGAGAAGCTCATTCTCGTTCTCCCACAGCCATTCGTCGGCTTCTGTGTCGTGTATCGCTCTCCCTACGGTTTCACATAAACGGAGAATCCCCGCATGAAGAGCACCATGCTTTTGCTGGAAACGGTCGGCCAAGGCAATCGCCAACTGACCGATCGTCACCGTATGTCGCAAGCTGACGAACGCCGCATACCCCTTCCGGCTCCATCTACGGAAACGGAGCGTGGATCGCACGGGGCGAACCGCAGAGAGGGAATGTTGCTGTTGCATAGTCAATCGATCTTATTCGTTTAGCAAACCTTGTTCAACTTCTTGATGATGGCGAAGATGAAGAGCGCCGCTACCACACAGATGCACATCAACGTACCCCAAACGATCGTGAGGTCCATATCCCACATGTGACCCGGGATAGACACCAACTTGTTACCCAATGCCGTAGCCACGAACCACGCACCCATCATCATACCTTGATACTTCGGAGGAGCCACCTTCGTCACCAAAGAGATACCGATCGGTGAGAGCAACAACTCTGCGAAAGTCAGCACCAAATAGGTAGATACCAACAGGTTCGGAGTGACATCAGCCACATGGTTGGGGTGATCAGAAGCGGGCAAACCGATACAAGAAACGGTCATCAGCAAGTAAGCCGCCGCAGCCACCAACATACCCAAACCAATCTTCACCGGAGCCTTCGGCTCTTTGCCCTTCTTGGCCAACCAACCGAACAATGCGATGCTGACCGGTGTCAACATCACCACGAAGCAGGCGTTGAACTGCTGGAAGATCGGAGCAGACAACGATACCTCGGGAGCCAGATTCGCATAGTTATAACCCAAGATAGCCACACCCGCGGCAATCACCACGGCATAGATGCCCTTCGCCTTGGAGGTCGTGCTCTGGAACACACCGAACAAACCATACACCAAGAAGATGCAAGCCACCAAGTTGGTCACATCGAACTGCATCGACTCGATGCCTGAAGACTTCGTAGCCGTGAACTCGTCGGCGAACCAGGTCAAGGTCAAACCATTCTGATGGAAAGCCATCCAGAAGAAGATCACCACAGCGAATACCAACAGCAAGCAAACGATACGCTCACGGGTCTCAGCAGGAGACATCTCCTCGACGGGTTTCGCATCCGCCTTCTTCTCCTTCTTCACCGCAAGCACTTGCGCAAAGGTAGATTTACCCAAATTATAGATACAGATGCTGGCGATCACGGAGATACAAGCTACTGCAAAAGCGAAGTGATAAGAATCGGCCTTGGAGTAACCCAAGCTATTCTGCGCCCATTCCATGGATTTGATCGCAGCCGTCGGAGCGAACAAGGCACCTACGTTGATCAACATGTAGAACAGAGAGAAGCCCGCATCACGCTTATCCGCATACTTCGGATCGTTGTAGAGGTTGCCGACCATCACCTGCAAGTTACCTTTAAACATACCGGTACCCATGCTGACCAATAGCAAGGCCGCACCCATCGCAATGACAGCCACTGTTCCACTACCCAAGGGGATAGCGAGCAGGAAGTAACCTGCGAACATAATAAAGATACCGATCACCACCATGCGGGAATAACCCCACTTATCCGCAGCCATACCACCGAAGAGCGGCAAGAAATAGACCAGTGTCAAAAACCAAGTGTAGATCTCAGAAGCTACTCCGGCCTCAAAGCCAAAGTTCTCACCGAGAAACAGCGCAAATACCGCAAGCATGGTGTAGTAACCAAAACGCTCGCCCGTGTTGGCCAAAGCCAACGACCAAAGTCCTTTAGGTTGTCCTTCAAACATGTGTTTTAGAGAATATTAGTTGTTAGTAATAAATGATAATTCCGTTTGTTATTGGATGATCTGCTTGATCGCGCCTGTCTCTGGATAGAACGTCACCTTCACGGGTGCCTTCTTGTCCTCAAACATCACGGGAGCCAAACCCTCTTGCGTACCAAACTGGGTGATCTGTGCCTCCCCCTTATAGAGCGACCGTTTGCCCATCGTGATCTCTATACTGGCCTTGCCCGGCACGTTATAGATAATACCTTTCATCGATTTCTCCTTCTTCTCGGCCTCTTTCGGCTCCAGGGCTGGCGCACGTTCGATCGCTTTCAGGTTCATATAGACCGGAGCACCACCCAAATCGTCCGCATCCACAATGCCCAACGGCTTGGAGAAACGGAAGATCACCTCCTTCTCCAGCTCATCGGCGGGGATGATATTGACCTCGTAGGTATCTGTCTCCTTTTGGGTCGTACCGGTAAACAGATTGGTCAAGGCCTGCTCCTGCGCCTCCAACTGCTGAATGACCAGCTTCATCGCATCGCCATCGGGGGGAAGATTATCGGCCTCACCGGTCAGGATGTCTAAACGGCTCTCCCGGATGCGATAGATCTGCTTAGCAGCTACCTCCGCTTGGCGGGAGGTCGATCCGGCCATCAACAGCTCCTCCGAGAGCACCGAGGTACCCGAAGCGACCGCTTTGGCCGCCGGTTGCTTTTTCTGTGCGGCATTCGTTTGGGAAGCCTCCGGCGCATACTCTGTATTGATCGCACAGAGCAAGCCCTCCTCCGTCAGGTAGGCATAGGGAGCCACCGTGCCCGGCTTGAACTCCACGATATAAGTGTTATCAGGATCGGGAAGTCCCCGATTGATCAACCGAACTTTACCCAACTCATAATAGACGGCATCCTCTGCGATCGCCTCTTTCACGCCCAAGTATTTCTCGGCATATTGGTAATAGGGACCTGCCTTACAGGTCACCTTCGTCACCTCCGCCTCCACAATCAATGAGGTCTTCGGCAGCGAATAGGTAATTCCGAAATTATTGGCTTTTACAGCGTTCTTCTTCACCACCTTGGTCTGTGCCATCAGGGGGATTCCGATCAACAGTGCGGCTGCGATGATTAGATTCTTCATACTTATTTCTTTTATAACAAGCGCAAATTTAATAACAAGCGCAAAGCTATGAATTTTTTTGCGTTTCACCAAGGCGTTGCTTTTCCCATTCTTGGGCGCATTCGTCCAACGCCTTATACCATTCCTCGCCAAACTTACGGATCAAGGGCTCTTTCAAGAAACGATAAACAGGCAACTTCTCTCGCTCGCCCAACAGCTCCGCTGCCTTGCAGACCTCCCAGCGATGGTAATTAACCGCTTGGAAATCTCGATATTGGGTGATGCGAACAGGGTAAAGATGGCAAGAGACAGGTTTATAGAAATCGGTCTTCCCGGCCCGGTAGGCCTTCTCGATCGCACATTTGCAGACGCCATCGGCATCGTAGCAGGTGAAAACGCAATCCTTCCCATTGACGATCGAGGTCACCAAGTCGCCCTCCTCATCAATATAGGCCACGCCCTGCTTCTTGATGATGGCTTGTGCCTCTGGCGAGAGGTCATCCCAGATAAGTGGCAACACCGCCTGCAGCTTCGGCAATTCCGCCTCCTCCAACGGAGCCCCTGAATCGCCCTCCACGCAACATTGACCTTTGCAATGCGCCAAGTCGCACAGGAAATAACGCTCCACCACGTCTAAACTGACGAGCGTATCATCTATTTGGAACACAAGATCATTAAATTTAATGGGATCGCATCAAAGTGCATTCTTGACACAATCCCCAATTAATAAGTAGAGACGTAGCGCACTACGTCTCTACAACAGGATTATTAATTAGTGAATCAAATTCTTACCGGTCATCTCCTTCGGCTGCTCCAAGCCCATGATGTGCAGGATAGAGGGAGCCACATCGGCCAAGATACCATTCTCCACCTTCGCCTCCTTGTTCTCGCTGATATAAACAAACGGAACGGGGTTCAATGAGTGAGCGGTGTTCGGTGTGCCATCAGCGTTCATCGCATGGTCGGCGTTACCGTGGTCAGCGATGATGATAGTCTCATAGCCATTGGCCTTCGCAGCCTCCACCGTGTCGTGCAAGCAAGCGTCGATCGCTACAACGGCCTTCTCGATAGCGGCATACACACCCGTATGGCCGACCATATCACCGTTGGCGTAGTTCACCACGATGAAGTCATACTTTTGCTCGTTGATCGCAGCCACCAATTTATCCTTCACCTCGTAAGCGCTCATCTCCGGCTTCAAGTCGTAGGTAGCCACCTTCGGAGAGGGAACCAAGATACGATCCTCCTCTGCGTACGGCGTCTCACGCCCACCGTTGAAGAAGAAGGTCACGTGGGCATACTTCTCCGTCTCGGCAATGTGCAACTGGTTCTTGCCCTGTGCGGAGAGATACTCACCCAAGGTGTTCTCCACGTTCTCCTTGTCGAACAGGATGTGGACACCCTTGAAGCTGGCGTCATACGGCGTCATGCAGAAATATTGCAAGCCGGGGATCGTGTGCATACCTGCCTCCGGCATATCTTGCTGCGTCAACACGATGGTCAACTCCTTCGCACGGTCGTTGCGGTAGTTGAAGAAGATCACCACGTCGCCCTCCTCGATGACAGCGACCGGCTTGCCGTTCTCCACGTGTACGATCGGCTTGATAAACTCGTCGGTCACGCCCTCTGCGTAAGACTCCTCCATCGCCTTCACCATGCACTCGGCAGCCTTGCCTTTGCCCTCAACCAACAGGTCGTAAGCCTCTTTCACACGCTCCCAACGTTTGTCACGGTCCATCGCATAATAGCGGCCGATGATAGAGGCGATCTTACCGCCGGTAGTCTTCAAGTGCTCGCTCAAGGTCTCGATAAAGCCCTTACCGCTCTTCGGGTCGGTGTCACGACCATCCATGAAGCAGTGTACGAAACACTTCTCCACGCCATACTCCTTGGCGATGTCGGTCAGTTTCAACAGATGCTCCAATGAGCTGTGTACGCCACCGTCGGAAACCAAGCCCATCAAGTGGATCTGCTTGCCGTTCTCCTTGGCGTAGCTATAGGCCCGTTTGATCTCCGGGTTCTCCATGATCGTGTTCTGGCGGCAAGCGATGTTAATCTTCACCAAGTCCTGGTAAACGATGCGACCTGCGCCGATATTCAAGTGACCTACCTCAGAGTTACCCATCTGGCCATCAGGCAAACCTACGTTCTCGCCCGAAGCCTGCAACTGAGAGTTCGGATAAGTTTCCAACAAAGAGTCCCAATAGGGAGTCGGCGTGCAAGAGATTACATCATCCTTGGCCTTGTCGCCAATACCCCAACCATCACAGATAATTAAAAGCGCTTTTTTGCTCATGATTGTATTTCTTAATTGATTATGTTTACTATTTTTACCGCCGCAAAGATAATGATTTCCCTTGATTTCCGCTTTGCGCTCACCACAAGAATTAAGAAAATGACCGAGGAATATCGCATCAACGATCCCGAGCTGGGGTCCATCACGATCCGGCGATCCAGCCGCCTGAAGCGCTATAAGCTGATCGTGAAGCAGGGGGCTATCTTTGCCAATCTGCCCGCTGTGGGCAACGAGCGGGAGTTGCTGCAGTTCATCGAGACCAACCGGCAGCGGCTGCTTGCGGCCATCCAGCGTACCCCCAAGCCCACCGTATGGGACGAGACCACCCAACTCTCCTTCACCACCTTCCGGATGCGGATCTGCCGCCATCGGCAAGCCGCTTTCCGGCTGCGCTTGAAAGAGGGCGAGCTACTGATCAGCTGCCCGGAGGAGACCCGCTTCGAGGAAGAAGCTACCCAAGAGGCCCTGCGCCGCCTGCTCAAGGCCGCCCTTAGGCACGAAGCCAAGCGCTGCCTGCCCCTCCGATTGGCGGCACTCGCCCGCCAGCATGGGTTCCACTACAACGGCGTCACCATCAAGGATATGAGCAGTCGCTGGGGCAGTTGCAGCAGCCGGAGGCACATCAACCTCTCCCTGCTCTTGATGACCCTCCCTTGGCACCTGATCGACTACGTCTTGCTCCACGAGCTTTGCCACACCGTCGAGCTGAACCACAGCGACCGCTTTTGGGCGTTGATGGATCGGGTCACAGACGGCAAAGCCCTCCAACTCCGTCAGGCGCTGAAGAGTTATCCCACGTGTACGTGACAAGTCGTTTTAGTGCATCTCTGGCAAGAAGGCCCAGAAGCGTTGGGGCATGTGCTGCCGTTGTAGGCGGGGATTGAGCCGTTCCTTGATGGCGATGGATTGGAAATAGGCTTTCCACATCCGTTGGAACAGGAGCTCGTCTTTGTCCATGATGTCAGGACTCAGCAAGCCATTCTTCAAATGTCCCTCCGGGTCATCGAAGCGCACCTCCATCGTCTCTTTCCCGTCGTAGTAATAGCCATAGCTTCGCTTCAGGTCGTAGAGCAACCAGCATTGGTCGGCAAAGCGGTCGGTGGCATAAGGAAGTACCAAAGGCAACACGTTGTAGAGCGGAGCGACCGCCGCAAAGTAGGTGCCATCCGCCGCCTTCTGGAAGCGAAAGAACTGCATCGTGCGCTCCCGCTCATTGTTCACCTTGCGCCACCATTTGCTCACCGCCAACACATCCGGGTCGCCAAAGTTCAGCTCGATGGAGCGGGGCGCGTCAATCGCCTTGCGGATATAGCGGAAGAGCAACGCGTCCACGCCCGGTTGTTCCGAGAGCTAGACGCAGGTCAATGCCGAGCAGGCCGAGGCGGAGATTTTCTTGCCTAACCCTTTCCACACCCGATCGGCCTTCACGGAATCAGTCACGACCGTCAGTGCCACCTCCCCAAACAGCGGCGCAGCCTCCTCCTCGCCGAGCAACCCTTCCGGGAACTGCCGACGGGCATAGGCATCGAACACAGCGGTCAATAGCCCCTCGAACGTCTGGTCATAACGAAAATAGCGCATCTCTCGTATCTTTTTCGATTCATACCTGGGATTCGTCTGCGGCAAAGGGCAGGGAGAGCTGACGACCCGCCTCACCTTTGGTCAACAGCTGGCGCAGCCGGTCGGGACGGATCTCGTTGATCGTGCGATTAGGAAGCTCCCGGCAGGTGATGAAATAGCGCGCCTTCTTCATCACCACCCCCATCTTCTTCAGCTGATCGCTGCCCAAGGGGGCAAAGCGGCGGGAGGTCACGATCAGCGTCGCCGACTTCACGCCGATGCCGGGCACACGCAGCAGCCATTCATACTCCGCACGGTTGACATCCACCGGGAAATGCTCCGGGTGGCGCAAGGCCCAAGCCAACTTGGGATCGACCTCCAGATCGAGATCGGGGAAGGCATCATCCACCAACTCATCCACCTTGAACTGGTAAAATCGCAAGAGCCAATCGGCTTGGTAGAGCCGATGCTCACGCACCAAGGGCGGGGTCTTCAAGGCGGGCAAACGGTTGTCATAGCTATTCACGGGGACGAAGCCGGAGTAATAGACCCGCTTCATGGAGGGACGTTGGTAGAGCGCAGAGGAGAGGCGCAGGATGGTCTGATCCGTGTCTGCGGTGGCCCCTACGATCATCTGCGTGCTTTGACCCGCCGGGGCGAAACGAGGGGCATACCGAAATTGCTTCCGCTCCTCGGCGCTGCGCAAGACCCCCTGCTGGATGAAGCGCATCGGGGTGAAGACGCTCTGGTAGCTCTTGTCGGGAGCCAGCGTGCGCAAACCCTGCTCATTGGGAATCTCGATGTTGACGCTCAGGCGGTCGGCATAGCGCCCCGCCTCATCCACCAGCTCCTGGCTGCATCCCGGTATGCTCTTCATGTGGATGTAGCCATTGAAGCGGTGCACGGTGCGCAGGTCTTTGACCACCCGTACCAACCGCTCCATGGTATAATCGGGATTGCGCACCACCCCCGAGCTGAGGAAAAGCCCCTCGATGTAGTTGCGGCGATAAAACTCGATGGTCAGTTCCACTAACTCGCTGACGGAGAAGGTAGCCCGGGGCAAGTCGTTGCTGCGGCGATTGATGCAATAGGCACAATCGTAGATGCAATAGTTGGTCAGCATGATCTTCAAGAGCGAGATGCAACGGCCATCCGCGGCGAAGCTGTGGCAGATGCCCCAACCGGCTGCGCTGCCGATCTCCCCCGCCTTGTGCTTGCGGGTCGTGCCGCTCGACGCACAAGAGACATCATACTTGGCCGACTCCGCCAAGATCTTCAGTTTTTGTAATACCGCCTCATTCATCTGCTCACTCGTTTTTGGTTGCCCGACAAAGGTACGCATTTTGAGGGTTCGCGGGATAGATCTATTTCAAAATAGCGAAAGCACCCACCTTCACAGGCAGACGCTCTCTTCGTGTGTCTTCAGTTCTAAAACTGTACAAAGACGTCACAATGTGGCGTCACTAAGGATAGAATGATCGTTAAGCGGCTTATCGCCCGCTGTGATCGCCACGATGCTACCGTCGAAGAGGTGGACGGTGCGATGGGCATACTGTGCGTTCCGCTGCGAGTGAGTCACCATCACGATGGCTGTCCCCTCCTGGTTCAGCTCCGTCAAGAGCCTCATCACCTCGATGCCGTTCTTGGAATCCAGGTTACCGGTCGGCTCATCGGCAAGGATCAACTTCGGGTTGGTGACCAACGCCCGGGCGATCGCCACACGTTGCTGCTGACCTCCGGAGAGCTGCTGGGGAAGGTGCTTGGCGCGATGCCCCATGTTCATACGGCTCAGCATCTCCTCCACTCGCTGTTTGCGCTCAGCCGCCGAGACATTCAGGTAGGTCAACGGCAACTCCACGTTCTCATAGACGTTCAGCTCGTCGATCAAGTTGAAGCTCTGGAAGACGAAGCCAATCTGTCCCTTGCGGATGGCATTGCGCTCCTTCTCGCGCAGGTTGGCCACCTCCTGTCCCATTAGGCGGTAGGAGCCTCTCGTCGGGTTGTCTAAGAGGCCTAAGATGTTCAGTAGTGTGGATTTGCCACAACCGGAAGGTCCCATGATGGCGACAAACTCCCCTTCGGAGACTTCCATGTTGACGTTGCTCAGGGCAACGGTTTCTACTTCCGTCATTCGGAAGATTCTCTCTATTTGTTTCAGTTCAATGATATTCGACATATTCACTTTTAAATTTTAAGTTTTGAATTTTGAGATTAATACACTCGGTTGCCTCATTCGTTCTTGAGGCTGACTGTCGGATTCTCGTTGGCGATGTGCCAGCTCTTCCAAAGCACACAACCCACAATCATCGCTAAGTTCACGATGGCCACCAAGCCGTAAGCCGCCCAGCTGACAGACACCTTCTCAGTGAAACTATCCACCCAAAGGGCATTCACATAGGCGGCAAAGCCTACACCGACCAAGACGGAGGGCAGCGCTACCACCAAGACATCGCGGGTCAACAACCGCAGGATATCCATCGCTTCCGCTCCATTCACCTTGCGGATCGCGATCTCCTTGCTGCGCCGTTGCACCTCATCCGCCGTGTAGCCAATCAGTCCCATCAGCATCACGAAGAACATCACGATGCTCGCCACCGTCGCCGCATTGCGGAAGATGCGTACCGACTTGTAGAACTTCTCTTTCTTGGCCTCCAAGGATTGGAAGTTGATATACAGATCTGGATAGGCTGTCTGCATCTCCTGGTTCAGCTTCGCTAAGTTCTCGGCGAAGGGCTCTTTCAGCTTGACCGAAAGCGTGGGGCCTATTATATTCGGACCATACGTAATGGCCACGAAGGGATAAGGAGGTTCGTAGAAGCCGCCGACCACAAAGTCCTTCATCACACCCACCACTTTGTAGGTCTCTCCATCGGCTTTGAATACCTTACCGATAGCCTCGTTGCCCCATCGTTTCTTCTCCACGAAGGTCTCGTTCACTACAGCTTCATCCGGCTCTCGCATGGGTCGCCCCTCCAACAGAGTCATCCCCATCAGTGCAAAGTAGTTCTCCGAAAGTCGATCGTATTGTGTGTGCATATTGGATTGACTGCCATCTTCCACCACGGCACCACTATAACCGTCAAACGGGTCATTCAAGGAACCGGTAACCTCCTCCACATAGGGCAAATTCCGAAAGAAAGCCCGGAGGTTGTCCGCCTCATTCGGTTGAGAGAAGAACTTCAACCAGGAATTGATGGCGATCCGCTCCGTCGAGAAGCCCATGTCCTTATTCATCACGTAGTGGTATTGCGCCGCCACCATCACCATCAAGCCACTGATAAAGGCCACTCCGGCAAACTGCACACAGAGCAGCGGCCGCTTCCAGCCCTTCTTCCCCTCCGTATAGCGGCGGAACACCTGCGACACGGGTATTTGGGCAAACAGCCGACCGGGGATCACCCCACCGATCAAGAAGAGCAGTCCTACCGTAAGGGCTGGCACCCACATCCGCTCCCAAGCGAACAGATTCTCCAACGAGGTAGAGGCGGTCTCCTCCACGAAGTCTTGAAAATCATAGAGCAACACCCGCATAAAGAGTAAGGCCAAACAGATCAGAATAGCCGTTTCGAGCAGGAACATCCCGAAGATGCGTGCGCTGCTGGCCCCACTACATTTGTGTACACCGATCATCTTTGCCCGTCGGGAGAGCGAGGCGATGGCAATCAACGCATAGTTGAGAGCTGCGATAAAGAGGATGGCGAAGCCCATGATCGAGAGGGTCGTACGCATCCGTTTTACCTCTGGATAGTTGCGATAGGTATCCCGCAGTGGAGCGACATAAGTGACCCAGTTCTGCCCTTCTGGTAATTTGGAGAGGTATTTGGTATGGACCAGCTCGTCATAGCGTTGGTTGAGTCGCTCCACATCCACACCTGGCCGCAGGCGGGCATAGGAATGGTAGGAATCACCGCCCTTCCAGGAGTAGTTGCCCAGTTTCCGTGACCACATAGTCGGAAACGAAACCACCACCGCCGGATGGACCGTCGTGTTGTCCGGCACATCAGCGAAGATACCTCGCACCGTGAGGTCATAGCGTTGGTTATAGCTGATGTGCTGCCCGATCGGATCCTCCTCGCCAAAGATCCGCTTGGCGGTGGAGGCACTGAGGAAGGCTACATCCACCTGTTGCAGCTCGCTGACCGCATCGCCTCGCAGCACCTCGATACCCATCGTTTGGAAGAAGAGCGAATCAGCAATCAAGATATTCAGATCCGTGAAGCGTTTATCTCCCCGATAGAAGGGATCACTCCAACCACGAAAGGTACTGGTGGCTGCCTCTACCTCCTCCGGGAAGTTGGTCAGCAACGCCCCCGCCGTAGGCCCCATGTTCGTCTCAAATGTGCCCCTCCGCTCTCCACCAATCGTGAAAATCTCCCAAAACTGATAGATCCGGTCATACTCCTTGAAGCAGGTGTCAAAACTTTGTTCATACACCACTCGCGAGAAGAGCAGGATGCTCATCGCCAATCCCAATCCCAAGGAGATCACCTTGATCAGGTTTCCGCCCTTGTCGCGTAGCAATAGCTTGAAAACATAATGTAATTGTTTCATTCATCTAATGATTTTAAAGTTTCTCTGTCAAAGAGCGTACTAAAACCGTGCCAAAACGGGTAATGGGTTCTGTCTCAGCAGAATCACTTTTCTGAGGTTTCCCTTTCGTGTCAAAAAATTAGACAGTGACTGTCTAAGAATTAGACAAACTTCATCCGGAAGGTGACCGGAGCACCGGAAAGTAGGGTGAGACTTCCCCCGGAGAGGCGCATCAGCTGACGAGAGAGACTCAACCCGATGCCACTGCCCTCGGCCTTGGTGGTGAAGAAGGGGATAAAGAGGTTGTCGACTACCTCCGGCGGGATGGTGGGGCCATTGTTGGCAATCTCGATGTAAATGGCCTCTTGGCTGTCGGCATAGGCGCACACCCGTATCTCGCCCTGTGGCTGACCGATCAGGGCTTCCTCGGCGTTCTTCAGTAGGTTGGTCACCACCTGCGTGATCAGTGCCTCATCCGCATAGAGCAACAGGTCTTCCGGCTCCACCTGTAACCGAAAGGTGATCGAGGAGGCCGCATTGACCTGATGCTCGGCCACCTTCAAGGCATGGGTCAGAAAGGGCTTCACATAGAAGAGTGCGGGTTGCGGTGTCGGAATGCGGGTGAAGTGTCGGTAGTTCTCCACGAAGGTCAACAGCCCCTTGCTGCTGTGGCGGATGGCCTCCAACCCTTCGGGAATCTCCGCCGAATGGCACTCGGTGCGCACCAAGGGCAACAAGGTTTCGCTGAGGGAGGCGATTGGGGTGACGCTGTTCATGATCTCGTGCGTCAAGACCCGGATCAGCCGGATCCAGGTGTCCATCTCCCGCTCGTCTAACTCCGTATGAATATCGTTGAAGGTAAGGATGCGCCGGTGATTCCCTCGCAAGAAGATCTCGCTCACTTGCACCTGAAGCTGTCTTGGCTCCTTCGGAAGGTGGCAGGCGGTTTGGAAGCGCTCTCCCGCTCGTGCCTCTCGCAAGCGTTGTGCCAAGAGGGGATCGTTGGCCTTCAGCTGATCGAGGTGAGTCAGCACCTCCCGCTCCAAGAGGCGCAGGGCCTCGCGGTTGTATTGATAGATCGTCCCCTCATCGCCCACGACCAGCACGCCGGTGTGTACCGTCTCTAAGATCAGGGAGTAGTATTTCTCCTGTTGGATGGTGGCTTGCTTCGCCTCTGCTAAAAGTGTGCGGATGCGGTTGAGGTTTTGACGCAGCGAACGATCCGCAGCGGTGCCTCTCGTTTCGGGAAAGCGAAAAGCCGTGTCGTCGTTCTCGACCGCTTGCAGCAGCTGTTGGATCTGACGGTCGGCACGTCGTTGCCGTTTATGCAGGCTCCAAGCGATAAAAAGGCACAAGAGGCCTCCCAAGAGGAGCAGTTGCCAAAAGCCTTTCCCTGTCTCCTCATGGTCGATCGGGAGATAAGCGGCAAAGCCATACCCCACCAAAGCCGCAGTCATGAGGGCGGCTATCAGCAGATAGCCTTCCGGCAGTCGTTCGGTGAGACGATCAAAGGCCATAGCGTTTCATCTTATTATATAAGGTTTGGCGGGTGATGCCCAACTGGGCTGCCACCGCCGAGAGGTTGCCTTCGCATTGCCGGATGGTGCGTCGGATCAGTTGGATCTCCATCGCCTCCAAGGTGATGGTCTGCTCCTCGTGCAAAGTGGAGGCAGGAGCGATTGAAGCAGGAACGGGAAGGAACTCTTCGGTTAGTTCGTCAGCCTCGTTGAGGATGATCGCCTTTTCGATCACATGTTCCAGTTCACGGATATTCCCCGCCCAAGGCAACTCCTGCAACCTCCTGGCGGCAGCTTCGCTGAGGCGAGGCAATGGTTTCTCATAGTGCTCACTGAAATGGGCCATGAAACGGAGAGCCAACGGCACGATGTCCTCCTTGCGCTCCCGAAGAGCGGGCAAGTGGAGGTGGATGGTATTGATGCGATAGAGCAGATCCTCCCGGAAACTGCCCTCAGCGACCATCTTCTGCAAATCACGGTTAGTAGCCGTGATGAGGCGTACACGGATCGGGATTGGACGATTTCCTCCTACCGGGGTGACACTGCGACTTTGCAAGGCGGTCAATAGCTTCGCTTGCAGGTGATAGGGCAGATTACCGATCTCGTCTAAGAAGAGTGTGCTCTCATTCGCCGTCACGAATTTGCCTGTTCGGTCGGCATGGGCATCGGTAAAGGCCCCTTTCACGTGACCGAACAGCTCGCTCTCAAAAAGGCTTTCTGTCAAGGCACCCATATCCACCGTAACTAATTCCTTGTCGCTATGGGCAGATCCCGCATGGATCGCTCTTGCCAACAACTCCTTACCCGTACCATTCTCGCCGGTGATCAAGACGTTCGCCTCGGTCTTCGCCACCTTCTCCACTAACTGACGCAGCGACTGCATAGCCGGACTCTCGCCCCAGTACATCGTGTGGGTACTTCTCGATGATGGCTTTGGGGCAACGGTTTCCCCTGCACTTTTAGCCTCAGCAGCCACCAAGAGTGTATCGACCAACTTCTGGTTGTCGTAGGGTTTCACCACAAAATCCGCCGCCCCCTCCTTGATGCCTCGCACCGCCAAGTCGATGTCCGCATAAGCTGTGAAAAGCACCACGGGCAGCTCCGGGCAGATCTCCTTGATGCGATGCAACCAATAAAGTCCTTCGCCACCACTGTTGATGCCCGCCTTGAAGTTCATGTCTAACAACACCACTCGCCATGCCTTCGTCCGCAACTGTTCGGGTAGGGTGACGGGAGAGTTCAGTGTCACCACCTCCGTAAAGAAGGGACGCAACAGGAGACACACCGCCTCCAGTACCGCCTTGTTGTCATCCACCACCAAAAGATTTCCCGATTGCTTTACCATCTTCTCTGATTCTTATCTATAACGGCGGCAAAGGTAAACATTCTTTTCTCCGTCTCACATAGTATCACAAAAATCCCTACTTTTGCAGCACTTATAGCATACAAATTAAATTATGAAGCACATTTTATTCACAACAGCCCTACTTATGGCGGCCAGTTTGACCAAAGGACTGGCCCAAGACATGAGTTACAAAGAACCACCCAAGGCGATCAAGGAGATTGCTTTAGCGAAGATGCCACCCAGCGTATTGGTCAGCGGGGATGGCAAATGGTTGCTCGAACTGGACGACGTGCCTTTTTTGAGCGTAGAGGAGTTGGCCAAACCGGAGTATAAGTTAGGCGGCACTCGGGTGACCGACATTTTCGGTCCCAGCCGACGGGAGGGTTACTCTGGCGTGCGCCTGCTCCACATCGCGACTAAACAGACCTATGAAATCGAGGGACTTCCCGCCAACGTCAACATTCTCGAGGCCGAATGGGCGCCTGGCTCCTCACGGGTGGCCTTGATCCTTCGGGAGTCAGACGGCCTCTACCTCTGGATGGTCAACGTGGCCGATAAGCAGGCTAAACAGGTCAGCCGCCGAAAGATGAACCGCACCGCCTCCCAGCCGGGGCCGCTGCGTGGGGCCAGTCCGGCTATCCGTGCCAATTGGGTGAACGATTCTGTCTTGATCGTTCCGGCTGTTCCTCAGGGGATCGGGGCGATGCCGCTGCCGCCCACCGCTCCCTCCGGGCCTGTCATCCAAGTGAGCGAGGGTAAAGCGGCTGCCGCTCGCACCTATCAAGACCTGCTGAAGAGCCCCTATGACGAGCAGCTGTTTGACTACCTCTTCACCGCGCAATTGGTGAAGGTGGAGCCAGGCAAAGAGACGGAAATCGGTCGTCCGGCCATCTTCCTGCAGACCCGGCTTTCGCCCGACAAATCCCTGCTGCTCACGACGACCATCGAGAAGCCCTATTCCTACATCGTGCCTCGCAACGCCTTTCCCAAACGGGTGGAGGTGCTCGATCTCGACGGCAAGGTGGTGAAGGAGGTCAACCGACAGCCGATGACGGCCGACATCATGGGCTATGACACGGCCAATCCCTATCCCCGCAATTTCGGTTGGCGTGCTGATGAACCTGCTACCCTCTATTGGATCGAGGCGCAAGACGAGGGCAATCCGCGCAAGCACAAAGTGGAGTTTATGGATGCGGTCTATCAGTGGCAAGCTCCCTTCACGGGCGAGAAGCAGCTGGTGGTAAAGACTCCATTCCGCTGTCGCTCCATCGACTGGTGTGACGATCAGTTTGCTTTGGTGACGGAGAACTCACGGGCTACCCGCCGGATGAAGCTCTCTTCTTTCGTCCCCTTACAACCGGAGAAAGGTTTGCAGACGATCTTCGATGTCTCTACGGATGACAACTACGCCGATCCGGGCCGTCCCTACAAGCGTAGCAATCAATACCACGAGTCCGTGGTCTATACCAACAAGCAGCACAGCGAGCTGCTGATGATCGCTCCGGGTGGATCCCCCGAGGGAGACATGCCCTACTTGAGCCGCTACGACCTGAAGAAAAAGACAAACACCATCCTGTGGCGCTGCGAGGCTCCCTACTATGAGACTATCCTCGACGTGCTGGATCCGGTGAAGCTGCAGCTGATCACCGCCCGCCAATCGACCAACGAGCCGATCAACTATTTCCAGCGGGATGTGAAGCGGAAACGGAGCGAGGCTTTGACTAACTTCCCCAATCCCTATCCGCAATTAGAGGGGATGAAGGTGGAGAAGATTGCCTACAAGCGGGCGGATGGATTGGATCTGACAGCGACCCTCTACACACCGGTTGGCTATGACAAGGAGAAGGATGGTCGCCTGCCCGTATTGATGTGGGCCTATCCCCGTGAATACCGCAACGCCGATGATGCCGCCAAGGTGCGTGGCTCCAAATACCTCTTCACGGTCATCAACTACCGCTCACCGGTCTTCTGGGTAACCCGTGGCTTCGCCGTGATGGAGAACGTGGAGATGCCGATTGTCGGCGTGAATGGGGCAGAGCCGAACGATGACTTCATCCATCAGCTGACGATGAACGCCGAGGCAGCGGCTAAGGCCATCTATGATTTAGGAGTAGGCGACACGACCCGTTTAGCCGTTGGCGGTCACTCCTACGGTGGATTCATGACAGCCAACCTGCTAACCCATACCCACCTGTTCAAGGCCGGTATCGCTCGTAGCGGTGCCTACAACCGCACCTTGACGCCGTTCGGTTTCCAGACAGAGACCCGTACCTATTGGGAGATCCCAGAGATCTACAATGCCATGTCGCCCTTCATGTATGCGGATAAGCTGAGTGGCGCCCTGCTGTTGATCCACGGTGATGCCGACAACAACACTGGTACCTTCCCCATCCAGAGCGAACGCCTCTTCGCGGCGATCAAAGGTCATGGTGGTACAAGTAAGTTGGTGCTGCTCCCCTATGAGAGCCACAGCTACTCGGCGAAGGAGAACATCCTCCACCTGCTTTACGAGGTAGATGCTTGGCTGCAAAAGTATGTAGCCAAACCGCAATAAAGCTTAAGTATTCCAGAAAGGCGGCGATTGCCGCCTTTTTGGCTATCTTTGCCACTAACTTTATAACTACTATATCATGAGACAAGACATTTCTTCCTTTGCCTTCATGGCATCCGCACTGTGGCTTGGTGCCTGTACAAGCAGCCAAGAGCCATCCACCCAGAAACCGCTCAACATCATCCACATCATGACGGATGATCATTCCTATCAAACCATTAGTGCCTATGGCCACGCCTTGGGACGCTTGGCACCTACACCGAACATCGACCGATTGGCTGCAGAGGGCATGCTGTTTCGGCAAGCCTTCGTGGAGAACTCGCTTTCCACACCCAGCCGGGCCTGCCTGATGACCGGTCTCTACAGTCATCAAAACGGGCAACGTCAATTAGGCAAAGGCATTGACACGACCAAGGTGTTCTTCTCCGAGATCCTGCGAGAGCATGGCTATCAAACTGGCGTTGTTGGCAAATGGCACATGCAATGCGAGCCCAAAGGCTTCAACTACTACCATGTGCTTCGCGATCAAGGCGACTACTACAACCCGGCGTTCAAGAGCCCTGAAAGCCATGGGGAATATGTCAAGGAGGAGGGCTATGCCACCACGTTGACCACCGATCATGCCATTGAGTTCCTGCAACAGCGAGACCCGGAGAAGCCCTTCTGTCTGCTGGTTCACCACAAGGCCCCGCATCGCAACTGGATGCCCGACTTGAAGTACATGGATCTTTACGAGGATGTTGAGTTCCCCTATCCAGAAACCTTCAACGACGATTATGCCACCCGCTCCGAGGCTGCCCGAACCCAAGAGATGCGGATTGAGCAAAACATGACCCTCATCTACGACCTGAAAGTGGATGAGCTGAAGACCCAACCGGCTTACGAGAAGGAGTGGAACGTCCGTGGATGGGATGCCTCGCTCGATCGCATGACCCCGGAACAGCGGGAAGCCTGGATCGCCTCCTACAAGCCCCGCAATGAGCAATTCATTGCCCAGAAGCTGCAAGGAGAAGAGCTGGTGAAATGGAAATACCAACGTTACATCAAAGACTATGTGCGCTGCATCAAGTCGATTGATGACGAGGTGGGCCGCCTGATTGCCTATTTGGAAAAAGAGGGCTTGATGGACAACACCGTGATCGTCTATACCTCCGACCAAGGTTTTTATATGGGTGAACACGGCTGGTTCGACAAACGTTTCATGTATGAGGAGTCCTTCCGCACACCATTGATCATTCGCTATCCCCAGCAAATCAAAGCGGGCAGTGAATGCCAAGCCTTGGTGCAGAATATTGACTATGCTCCTACCTATTTAGCCTTGGCAGGCATAGAGAAGCCGGAGCAGATGGTCGGCCGCTCCTTGGTGCCGCTGTTCAGTGGAGAAACCCCTGAGGATTGGCGAGAGTATCTTTACTACCATTATTATGATTATCCGGCAATCCATCAGGTCCGTCGCCACGATGGCGTCCGGGATGCCCGCTATAAACTCATCCATTTCTACGGAGAGGCCAACAAAAAAGACGCAGCAATTAATGCTAATGAGCTGTATGATCTCCAAAATGACCCCAATGAGCTGCACAACCTTTACGAAGATGCCAACTACGCATCCGTGAGAGATCGCCTGCAAGCCCAACTGGATCGCTTCCGGAAAGAGCAAAAGGTAGATGAATATTAGTGGACGCAGCAGCGTTCAACCACAAAAAAAAGGATGCCCCGAAGGAGCATCCTTTTTTATATAATTCGGATAGGAGGGGATTAGCGTGAACCACCTGCCCACCATACTGACTCATCGTAGATGTAGTAGCCATCTCCGTATGCCTCAGCAACCTTCGGGTTGTTGATGACGCTATCGCTACCATACGGCAAACGCTTCGGCAGACGGTTCAAACCACTCTGCGTGTTCATCGGGTTGGTCAACTTGATCCAGTTCTCACCCATAGCCTCGCAACGACGTATATCGTTGAACGTCTCTACCTGCTCGTCATTGCTCTGAGCCAAATACTTCTGCTCAAACAACTTTTGGAGAGAAGCCTCACCCAAAGAAGCTGCAAAGTCTGCAGCTACGCTGGCATCCTCACCACAGATGGTCATGATTTCAGTCACGGAAGAGGTTACACCCTTTTGGAAAGCGGCAGTTGCAGACTTGCCTTGACGCAACTGTGTCTCAGCCAAGATGAAGTAAACCTCAGATTCACTCAATAAATGAAGCGGCTGTGAACCAGTCTTATACCAAGCCGGATATGCTACGGAAGCTGAAATCTTAGCGGCTTCAGCATCTCCCGGATTGTAAGCCTCGCCACCATTCAAGTAGAGAGGTAAACGAGGATCATTATTAGCCTTCATCATCTTGGATACCGTAGAAGAGCTCGCTACATAGCTACGGCTTTTGATGTAGGCTGTCCAAGGGTGATAAGCACTTGAACCATTGAATTCAGTGATAGTCATACCTGCAAAACCTAAATCAATTGCTTTCTGTGCAGCAGCTTCTGCTGATGCATAGACACTGTTATCCACAGCAGACTGGTGCAGCAGATAGCGTGCTTTCAGACCGTAGGCAGCAGCCAACCATTTTGAAGGATCACCGTTATAGACCAAATCTTGAGCACCTGCGTAATTCAGATCTGCATCAGTTGCTTTTTGCAAATTAGCGATTGCGTCCTCCAATGTGCTCATTACTAAAGCGTATACATCCTTCTGAGCATCCAACTTCGGTTGCAGAATTTCAGAACCTTTCAGTGCCTCGCTACAAGGAATATCTCCAAACATATCTGTCAAGATGCCATACTGGAGCGCTTTAAGTACTTGAGCCATACCTAAGATGTCCACTTGAAGACCTGCACCAGCCACGTCTCCCTCCACCTTGTCAATCATCTGTTGAACGTTCATCAAGTTACTGTATGTGCCACTCCAAACGTTATTGAATGTAGAAGAGGCGGTCCACTCAATGGAGTTACGCAACTCTGCTTTCATCAGCTGGTTGTTACCCATACCGAACTCCTGCTCCGTCCAAGAGGAGAGGTAGAAGGCCAAATCGCCCGATACCGTACTGTAACCAGTGCTCATGATTGCCTCTGTCAACTGCAATTTGACAGGAACAACCTCGGGCTGTGGATGGAGCGTATCCTTGTTGATGTCATCCATCGTATCCTCAGAGCATGCCGTGAAACCGAGCATAGCTACTGACAAGGCTACTAATATATTTTTCTTCATAACTTATATTTCAGAATTTAGATTGTTAATGATTAGAATGTTACCGTTAAACCACCACCGAAGCTGGACGTGTTGGGCACAGAGAAACGCTCGAAGTAACCACCCATGTTGTTGTTACCCTGAGAGGCCTCTGGATCGAAGTTAGGCAGATCGGCCCAGATCAAGATGTTACGAGCGAAACCATAAACAGACATGTCAATACCACAGAACTTCGGCAACTGATAGGTCAAGGTCAAGTCGCGCAACTTCATGAAAGAGGTGCTATAAACACCCGCTTCAGTTACGTCATAGTAAGTCATCCAGTAGTCCTGCTTACTAACCTCGATGGTATTTTTCTGGCCTGTTGCCTCGTCGATACCGTCAACCACCATCGTACCCTCGTGGTAGGGCAAAGACTCCTTGGTCGCACCGAAGTAGTTCATCGTCATATTGGTACCGTGGTACATCAAACCACCCTGCTGCCAGCTCCAAGTCGTTGACAAAGAAACACGCTTGTAGCGACCGCCGAAGTTGATACCGGTCGTGAAGTCGGGCGCACAGTTACCCAAATCTACGCTCTCACCAGTTCCTTGGGGCAGACCATCGAGCAACAGGAGGTTACCTGCCTCGTCACGCTTGAAGGCCGTACCGTAGATGTTCGGGTAGGTACAACCTGCCTGTGCACGAATCTGCGGCTCTACGAAACCACCCAAGAAGATAGACTCTACACCCGGAGCCAACTCGATGACCTTATTGTTCACACGAGTGAAGTTGATGCCTAAGTTCAAATCATAATCCTTTGCCTGCAGGATAGCGAAGTTCAACGACAACTCGTGAGACTTCGTCTCCATCTTACCAGCGTTCGTCTTCATCTGCGAATAACCTGTTGTTACGTCAATAGGAACTGAGAAGATCTGATCCTTCACGTTCTGCAAACTGTAGGTATATTCTGCCTTGATGCGACCACCGAAGAACTGCAAGTCAGTACCGATCTCCCAGTTGGTCGTGTTCTGCGGCTTCAAGTTCGGGTCATACAACGTGCTTGATGGAGCGTAAGCAGAGACACCGCTGGGCAACGGGTAATTAACTGTTGTAGAGGTATAGAAACCACCACCGTAGCTCGGCTGCGTATAATAGGTCTTGTAGTAGGTACCAGCCTGACCTACCTGTGCG